>Ga0307988_1000374_pt1 | contig 31963 bp, 23 predicted proteins | sample EllFjometagen183_FD_203166 | JGI IMG/M metagenome (GOLD analysis project Ga0307988, IMG submission 203166) | Marine microbial communities from Ellis Fjord, Antarctic Ocean - #183 | ecosystem: Environmental > Aquatic > Marine > Unclassified | place: Southern Ocean | collected 2014-10-08 | reverse complement strand
GCTCAAATTGGACAAAACCGTTTATTCACGACAATTCATTCTCCATTCGGACCAGAAAAGTATAATCGCCAAGCCTTTAAAAATAAATCAACCACATGAAAATAGCTAAGCGTTATACCTACCTGAATAGACCATTTATACTCGCAATTTCAGCAGCACTTCTCGTAAGTTTTGTAGCAGGAATTATGAAATATCAGCAGCAGAAACGATGTTTTTTCGCAATAACCATGTCGATCAAAAACAGCTGCCCTTTCCCGATGGCTCAACTATTTTTCGATACAGGCAGAGGCTATTCTCAAAAAGAAACAGGTATCCTGCCAGTTACATCCAATGGATTAAAACAAAAACTCAGTTTCGAGTTACCACGCACAGAAATTAAGTCATTCCGATTTGACCCAATAAATTGCGGCGGCACATTCAGCATCTACCAGACTAATATTATTTCCAATACAGGGGAGATAATTAAAAGTTTTAATAGTCAGAGTTATAAACCTGCAAACCAGATTTCAATCATAAAAACTGAAAAAGAAGATACTACATACATGGTGGCAGAAGGAGATGTTGACCCTCAAATAATTTTAATTCCTGTTCCGGAACTGAACGCTGTTCATAGCGTATCTCCAGGAGCGGCATTGCTGTTTGCGATACGTCTTTTTTTCATCATGGGGCTGACGTTTTTTCTGTTGCTGCGAATAACTGTATCCTTTTTGAAGGAAAAATAACTGGTTTTCGCCGGTAAAACATTATCACCAAAAACAGGGTAATCAGTGATATCCAGCACCCAGCCAATAGATATCTAGGGAAATAGTTCATTTCAAGTGAATATTCTCCTGCACCCACCTCGACGCCTATAAAACCAAAGTTTATCTTTTCAACAGGTACAACTTTACCCTTTATCTTTACCTCCCAGCCTCTGTCGTAGGGGATTGGGAAAAAAAGCATACCTGCATCAGCGGTTTTCACAGTTCCGACGATACGATCTTCCTTAAAGAGCTCAAGAGAAAAAACATTTTTCAACGTAGTTGTTTCCCCAAGATTTTTATATACCGGAACTGATTCATACTCTTGGTCCGCAACAAAAGAGTGTATTAAGGTTCTGTCTTTTTCCGTATCAGATAAGACATTAAAATCTTTTCTGGCAATCATTGAAGTATAAAGAGAGCCAATCGGCAACCAGTCAGGATTTTCATACAAAGTAACAGTGCCAAACTCTTTTTTAAAAACATACCCAGGCGGTGGCTTAAGGCCTTCACCGGAGAGAAAATACCGTACGCCTAAAAGTGAATGGAGAGAAATTCTGTCACTGAGGCCAAACCGATAGGAGGCCAGCCTTCTTTTTTCCCGGGCAAGACCAAGGCTTCCGTAAAATTCAATTACACCGTTCCCCTCAAAACCATAATAACCGGTAGTACCGTAATATCCTTGAATTAACGAGTCATTTAAACTGCCAGAATAAAAATTCCTCTCAACCCGGAAAAATTCATTGTCTTTAATTGACACCGCCTGCAAAGCATCAGCAACATCCCTGTCAAAAAAACTCTCATGGCGCTCGATGAACCCGGGCTCCATATCATCCTCAACAGAAGACATGGTGATACGCCCTGCAACAATGATTTCACCCACAACTACAGCGACGATAACCCATTCGAATCTGAGCCGACCCTTGAACAGTTGTGAGAAAATAAAGACAAGGCCATATATCATAAAAAACACAAGTGGGACGATAACGATAGAAGATGGCGGCAGTGGCAGCTCAACATACTGGGAGACGAAAATAATACAGAGAAACAGCGAGAAACAGCCGGTGAATATTCCAGTCTTTTTTCCTGAAGTAAACAGATCTTCAAGAGCAAGGGCCGAAAGTACGGTAAGGCCGATACCGGTATATAGTGTTATGTATTTGAATGTGCCGCTCGCCATACCATTTGTAAATTCACGAAAAACAGGGAAATACAGAGGACTGATTATAGCCAGGAAGAACAGAGGGTAAACCCACTTCCTGGCAAATATTTTTTTAAAGAGGAAAACCGGCACAACAATCAGCGGCAGCAAACCAATATAAACCGACGGTCCTTCAAAATAGTTCAAGACACCATCGTAGTACGAAAAAGAACCAAGCAGATCATTTGAGATAAAACGACTGGTTATAGTCGCAATTGTTTCGGAATCTGCAAACTGAAAAAAGTGTAATAAAGCAGAACCGGACAATATTTTCTCGGCACTACCCCCGCCTCTTCCTGATTCCAGGATATGGCTGAGATAGGGCAGCAGCATAAAACTGTTAAGCAGCATTCCAGTACCGTAAATAAAACCAAATTTTATGTATACTGTCAGATAACTGATGCCCGATTTAAATATGTTCTCTTTTTTGCAGGAGAACATTGGCAAACGGAGAAAAATATATGCTGCGGAAAAAAAAGCGAGTTGAAAGTATTGCAAATGACCTTTTAGAGGCAAAAAACCTATGACCAACAGTAAAACAAACCACCTTCCGGTGCTGAACCAGCGCTCAAGGAGAAAAAGGAAAAGAGCGGCAAACACAGCGTAGTTTGGATAGTGATACCAGTGGGAGTTAATAACCATATATCCGCTGAAGGTAAAACATAAAGCGGAAACAAAAGCAGCGGCCTGGTTTACGCGAAGCTGGAGGAGAAAAGAGTAGGAAAAAAGCCCGGCCACGAGAAACTTGAGTAGAGTAATGAAACCCAGCGCGTCGACAAAACCCATCCTGCCAAAAATAAGGAGTAAAAGGTCAAACGGGTTCAGGTTTGCAAGAATATGATAAACCCCGCTGCCAAGCCCTACCTGGAATGACCACAGGGAAAAATCTCCAACAAGTAATCTATCGATCCACCAGTAATAAAAGGGGATGAACTGGGTTATTGAATCCACAGAAAACCCGTCAAATACAAAAATTTTATTAAAAACGAGGTAATCGTAGAAAATTATAGCGCCAACGCCCAATATAAGGAGGAAAAAAAGGATATATCGCTTCATGGTTTCAGAGAAAAATCCTCACGCAGCAAGGTAAGGTTAGGATTGTAGTATGGATCACACTTTTCAAGAGTTGCTCCCCATTTGTCCTCACAGGTGGCTTTTTCCTGATTAAAACGCGCTCTCTTTGCGTAGGTATTTTCATAACCGCGAGTTATGGATTCGTAGTGGTATAACTCGGCATAAGGGGTATACACGATGAGAAAACCTTCTTTACGAATCTTGAGGCAAAGATCAACATCGTTAAAGGCGTGACTCAATTGGGTGTCAAAGCCCTCAACCTGTAAAAACAGATCTTTTTTAGTCATTAGGCAGGCAGCAGTGACAGCGCTGAGATTTTGTGTGACTTTAATCCTGCCGAAATAGCCAAATGCATCATGGGAAAAATATTTATGGCTGTGCCCGGCAATGCCGCCTATACCGAGGATAATACCCCCGTGCTGAACCTTTTTATCCGGATAATAGAGCAGACTCCCAACAGCACCCACGTCAGGCCGCTGACATAATCCCAGCATCTCCTCAATCCAGGCCGGAGCTATCACCTCTGTATCATTATTTAAAAAAAGTATATATTCCGTGTCTATCTGCTCGACGGCAAAATTATTTAAAGCAGAGAAATTAAACTCCTGATCAAATTCTATCAGCTGCACACGAGGATCTTCTTTTAATCTGTCATATAACTCAAAGGTTGCCTGTTCTCTGCTCCTGTTTTCAACTATATATATCCTGTAATTTTTATATGTTGTCTTGTTTAAAATAGAATTAACACAACGTTCCAAAACCTCAACCTTGTCCCTGTTTGGGATAATAATTGCTACTTCAGGTTTTGCAGAAATGCGGTATTTTATATGGTAGGAACCAAGAAACAGACCATCAACTATCTCCGCATCCAGGTTAACACGCTGCAAATGATCGGCGAGTGCCTTTTTAGCGCTGTCGTAGGCGTACATCTTTGCGGTTCCCTCTTTGCCGACTGAACCGCTTATGGCACGCCAATGATAGAGGACCTTCGGGATATGAACAATTTTTGCATCCTCGTCTATTACCCGCAGGAAAAGATCATAATCCTGGGAGCCATCATAGCCGACCCGAAAACCACCAATTTTGTCTAGAACAGTTTTTCGTATTACCGTAAAATGGCAGAGATAATTATAGCTGCGCAGCGTATCTGGAGAGAAATCTGGCTTAAAAAAAGGCGCGTAACGTTTACCACTCTCGGAAATTTTATCCTCATCACTGTAAATAAGGTCAGCGCCAGGATTATCGTTAATCGACTTTGCTACTTCCAGCAGCGCATCCTGCGTCAGTTCGTCATCATTATCCAAAAGACCGACATAGTCCCCTTCCGACATGCCTAAGGCAGCGTTTGAGGCACCGGCTATACCGACGTTCTTTTCTAAAAACCTCACCTTGATTCTTTTATCACGCTCAGTGAAATCAACCAGTAAATCATGTAATAATTTATCGGTTGAACAGTCATCGGCCAGACAAATCTCCCAGTGCGGATATGACTGATTCAGAACGGATCCAACGGCCAATTCAAGCCATTGGGGTTTAACGTTATAAACGGGTATTACTATACTGAATAATGGCAGATGCGAAAATTTTGATATTATATCAGGATTACAAAGGCTGGTTTCATCGGCGCGCCACCTCTCATAATCATCACGGCGCAGACCGATTCTAACGAGTGGGTTATATAGAGCAACTCGCAGTAGTTTTTTAAATAAGCGTAATACAGGTGAAAAAAAAGACGGAATCGTCTGGTAGAAAAAGGTCCTCAAAGACTCAAGCAGAACCCAGCCTCTTGATCCGGTAATAACTTTAAGCTCGGTTTCTAACCGTTTTACCCTTCGTTTGTAAATTTCGAGTTCTTCCTCCTGGCTGAGGAGTTTCCCCCGAGATTTTTCTTTTTCCAATGGAATCAGATTCCTCTAATAGAAACGGTTACGATATGGCCCGACCGAGATGATATTTACGTGACTCATCCGAGCTGTACCAGGTATGAAAACTGTTTATCCTGAAGTCTTCCCTCTCCAGGCTCAGATGCGGGTTATAGTACGGGTCGCCCTCTTCAAGTATCTGGGACCATTTTTCCATGAAATAGACCCTCTCTTTTTTAAAGCGCTCTTTTTTCTCTGGGGTATCTTCATAACCGCGCGAAACAGACTCATAATGAAGAGCCTCGCAGTAAGGTGTGAAAATGTTAAGCAGACCTTTTTGCCTGAGTTTTAGACAAAAATCAACGTCATTGAGTGATATTGCAAAATTCTCCTCATCCAGACCTCCCGCTTCGAGAAAAACAGTTTTTTCCACCATCAGAAGTGCGGCAGTAACAGCGCTCATATTCTGCACGCAGTTGAGCCTGTTAAAATACCCTGACGCTCCTCTGGGTGAATATCGATGGGAATGCCCTGCGAAACCGCTTATACCAAGGATCACTCCCGCGTGCTGAATGGTATCATCGGGGTAATAGAGTTTGGCCCCTACCGCGCCTACTTCCGGCCTCTGGGAATGCTCAAGTAAGGTCTCAAGCCAGTCGTTGTGAATTATTTCGACATCGTTGTTCATCAGCACAATATGCTCACCCTCGGCCTGCTCTACTCCAAAATTGTTTATTTTCGAATAGTTAAAGGGAAAATCATATACAACAAATTTCACACGTTTATCTTTTTTTGCAAGTTCGTCCATCAATGCAAAAGTATCGTCCTTGGAACTGTTATTGCTTATTCCAATAATCTCGTATTTTGACCAGGATGTTTTTTCAAGAATTGACTCAACACAGGTTCGCAGATAATCAGGCTGATCACAGAATGGAATTATTATAGAGACCAGTGGATTAATTTTTATATCCCTTTTTACGCGATAATAAAAACGCCGATCCCCAAAATAAACCTTACCGGCTATATCCCTTCTTTCAAGAGCATCTTCTAAAGCACGTTTACCAGCTTTATCTGCATAGGATTTCGACTCAGGGTCTGAGGCGGTTGAGGCAGAGTGCATTCGCCATCTATAAAGCGTTTGAGGGATATGAACAATCCTGGATGCCAATTCTGTTGTGCGCAATACCAGATCATAATCCTGAGCACCGTCAAGGGTAGAGGAAAGGCTACCTGCTTTTTCGAGCAACTCCTTTTTAATAACTAGAAAATGTGTAATATAATTGTGATTCAAAAGCAGGTCGGGTGAAAAATCAGGCTTAAAGTGAGCCCCTTTGAAGTTACCTGCTTCATCAATAAAACATTCATCCGAGTATAGGAGATCAGCACCTTCATTAACATTAACAGCGCGAACCACTTCCAGAAGGGCGTCATGGGTGAGTTCATCGTCATGATCAAGAAAACCGACGAAATCACCTGTCGCGAGCAGAACTGCACTATTTGTCGCTTCGGCAATACCTTGATTCGTGCTCAGGAAAACAGTTTTTATTCTGTTATCTTTTTGCCTGTATTCGTTTAATATTGCACGTATTTTAGGATTACTGCTCGCATCATCGGCAAGGCACATTTCCCAGTTATCATAACTCTGCCCAAGTATCGATTCTATGCAGGCACGAAGATGACCTTCTTCCCCATTATAGACGGGTGTGACTATTGATATCCTGGGGTTAAAGGAAAACATTTCAACATCTCCCCGGTGCGTGGCTCGGCCCTGCCGGCAGCCTATTTGGGCGTAATGAATAAAAGGATCCAGACCGCTTTTCAGCACGTCCTGATTATTTAAGAGATAATACTCCGTGTCAAAAAGAGGATTGGGCCGGGCACCGGTTTCAGCACCGGTGTCTAGGTAATGCTTCAGCGGGTTGACGCCATCTGCTATCCTGCCTTCCATCTGCTTTAGATAATATCCGGTTTCAAACAGGGGAGAAGGATTCAAGCACCGCTCACGGCCATGCATAATAAAATGATAAAGTGGGTTAATCCCATTTTTTTCAGCATCATAGTTCTGCCTCAGATACCATAAGGTATTGAACAGTGGGTGGGGATTTCTTCCCTCTGAAAAGCCATATTCCAGATAGTGGATTATGGGGTCGACCGAACCAGGTTCAATATCCTTATTTTGCTCATAGTAATAATCTGTGTCAAAAAGACCTGACTGCTTGATACTCCTATAACGTTGATCGAAGGAATACTTGAGACTTCTAATTTTTAGCCTTACGTTCATCAGCAATTGCGTTAACCCTGTTTCTTTCTAAATGTTCTCTGAATAGATATATTCATGACACTATTTATGATATTTTTTCGCTTAATACTAAATTATCTTTCCAGGTACGTCATTAAATTATCTTGTTCTCGCTAATCTATCTGAATTGACAATTTCAGAAAATGTTACTACAGAATATACCTTAAAGTACTATCATCAGGTTAAATTCTCCCAACAAAAACCACAAAATAGTTCAGAAAATTTGATACGTCTATCTTTTTGGCACAGAGTAATATTTGTTTTTGTGATACAAGTCAATTATTTGCTTGTGATTAATTCTAATTCAATCATGGCAACACAATTCATTACTCCGCAAACCACAAAATCAGAAGATATTATCAAAAAAACAACGCCACTTATAAAAGCACAGTTACTGGAAAAAAACTTACTCTACGGCTCACCTATTTTTATCCGAATTTTCAAGAAATCGCTGGAGCTGGAACTCTGGGTTAAAAATGGTGAAAAATTCAAGTTATTCAAAACATACTATATCTGCGACCTGTCCGGATCACTTGGACCTAAAATCAAAGAAGGTGACCGTCAGGCCCCCGAGGGTTTTTACAGCGTTGGACCTGATCAACTCAACCCCTGGTCCAACCATCATCTTTCTTTTAACCTTGGTTTTCCAAATGAGTATGATGCAGCCTATCAGCGCACGGGAAGTGGTCTTATGGTACACGGAAAATGCAACTCCCTAGGTTGCTTTGCCATGACTAACTACAGGATTGAAGAGATATACACGATCGCAGACAGCGCCATCCTGCATGGTCAGGGATCATTCCCTGTCCATATTTTTCCCTTCAGGATGACCAGACAAAATTTAGTAAAACATCCGGGAAAATGGTCGTCTTTTTGGAAAAACCTCAAAGAGGGTTATGATTTATTCGAAAAAAATTCCATCCCGCCATACACATCGGTAGAAAATTGCCGCTATAAATTTACCTTCATCCCTCCCCTAATAACCTCAACAGACTTCCCGGAAGCGCAGGTTTGTATAGAGTAGATAGTTTATTTGTCAGCCAGAGACTCCCTGTCCAACAGGGCAATAACCTTCCCGCTCACCCGTATCAAACCCTCCTCGCTCATTTTAGCAAAAATACGCGAAAGAGTTTCCGGGATTGTTCCGAGAAGACTTGCCAGCTGACCTTTTGAAATCTGCAGTTCAACCTCATCCTCCCTCCCCTGCTCTTCACTAAGATATATTAAATAATTTGCCAGCCTCTCAGGGACTTCCTTTAAGGACAGATTCTCTATCTGTGTTGCAAATCTTCGCAGCCGAAGAGACAGTACAGCCAGCATATTCAAAGCAATCGATGGATTTGATTCAACCAGTTGTATAAAGCGGCTGCGTGGGAAAAACAGGGTTTTGGTCTGTACCAGGGCCTCAGCAGAGGCTGGAAATGGACGGCCATGAAAAACAGGGACCTCGCCAAAGGGTTCTCCAGGTCCAAAAATATGTAGAATATGTTCCTTGCCTGATGAAGAAAGCTTAAAGATTTTCACCTTCCCCTCACCAACCATGTAAAAGCCATTCCCATCATCCCCTTCAAAGAAAATGGTTTCCCCGCGTGAATATGTCTTTTCAACTGCGATATCTGAGAGTTCGTCAAGATGCTGGCTACTTAATCCCTCAAAAAGCAAACTTACACTTAGTATCTTTTTTTTGTCCATGGACTTAATCGTGAAATTTTGTAATCTGTCAAAGATTGTTTTTTATAAAACCGAACACCAAGCAGTAAAATGTATACTAAAAGAAAGATTATTCATATAGATATGGATGCTTTTTTTGCATCTGTTGAACAAAAAGATAATCCGGTCTATTTGGGAAAGCCTCTTATAGTTGGAGGAAACCCGCAAAGCAGAGGTGTTGTGGCAGCCTGCTCTTATGAAGCTCGAAGTTTTGGTATCCATTCAGCAATGCCCTGTGCAAAGGCTGTAAAATTATGCCCTGCTGCAATTTTTGTTCGGCCCCGCCTCCAGAGATACAAAGAGATATCTCTGCAAATAATGTCCATTTTCCACAACTACACCAACCTTGTCGAACCTCTTTCAATGGATGAGGCATTTCTTGACGTCACAACAAACCTGCCAAGCAATCCTTCAGCGACCATCCTGGCTAACTCGATTCGTAAACACATCCACAATGAAATCGGTTTGACCGCCTCCGCCGGAATATCATTTAATAAATTTTTGGCCAAAGTTGCCTCCGACCTGAACAAACCTAACGGAATGAGTACAATCACCCCCGATCAGGCAATTGAATTCCTTTCACAACTGCCAATCGGTAAATTTTTCGGGGTTGGCAGGGTTACTGAAAAAAAAATGTTGCGACTGGGTATTAAAACCGGTGAGGATCTCAGACGCTGGGATGAGGAAAAGCTTGTTTACCACTTTGGAAAAAGCGGCACATTCCTCTACAATATCGTTAGAGGCGTTGACCATAGAGAGGTACAGCCCAACAGGATAAGAAAATCAATTGGTAATGAAACTACACTGAGGATTGACAGCAAAGATCTTGAAGAAATCAGAAACATTCTTACTGATCTTTCTGCCCGGATTGAACGTACATTGCAAAAATTAGAGACAGGTGGACACACTATCACATTAAAAGTACGATATTCTGATTTTACCACTGTCACCCGGTCTATTACCCTGAAAAGCCCCGTTTTAAACGGCCTTGATATCCTCTTTCATATCCCTGATCTCCTGAAAAGCACAGAAGCCGGGCGCCGTAAGGTAAGACTTCTAGGTATTTCGATCTCAAAACTTACTACCGACAGGGATATACCGCGACAGCTTCTTTTTCCTTTTATGACACAGAGTGCTCGTTAATATATTGTACTCCTGTATCACTATGTTTATCATTAACAGCAGACAAAACACACAAAATCAACTTCTATAAACTTTTTTCTACATACCCAATGAAAGATCTATTTTTTTCAATAGTAAATATTTTCAGACACGCAGGAAAAGTGTTCACCTTCGTACGAAACACAACGATGAACATTATCTTGGTCGGGATAATCTGCCTGCTGATCTTCTCCCTGATTCCTATAAAAGATCTGGCCATCCCACAGAACAGCATCTTAAAGCTGCAGATATCAGGCAATATTGTTGAAGAAAAAAAGCCCATTTCAGCACTTGAAAATTTCCTTGACTCTTCACTTGGCACACAAATTGAGCCGGAGACCCTGCTGCAGGATGTTCTTGATACAATTGACAGTGCAGCAAAGGACGAAAACATTTCTCTTTTACTCCTTGACCTAAAAAATCTAAAGCACGCAGGCTTGAATCAATTAATGGCAATCGGGCAGGCTATTGAAAACTTCCGCTCACCGTTAAAAAAAGTCATCGCCGCCGCAGATTACTATACCCAGACGCAGTATTACATCGCATCCTATGCCGATAATATCATAATTAATCCTATGGGAATAGTAGATCTCCACGGTTTCGGAGTCTACCGCCTATATTTTAAAAAAGCCCTGGAAAAACTGCAGATAAATTATAATATTTTCAAGGTCGGTACCTACAAATCAGCCCTTGAACCTTTTACCAGAAACAACATGTCCGATCAGGATCGCCTGCAGAGCGAAGTATGGCTTTCCGCCCTCTGGGAAATTTATACAGATGATGTAAATAAACAGCGCAACCTTGATCCTGAAGCAATCACTAAATATACCACCGATATTGCGTCCCAGCTTGAATATACTAAGGGTGACAGCGCAAAACTAGCCCTTAAACTCGGGCTTATTGATCAGATAATGAACCGGCAGCAGCTTACTGCCTACCTGTCAATAATGTCAGGCAGTAAAAATAACTCCGGCCCCAACATCATAACCTCAACAGAGTACACTGACAGGATTGATCGCACCTATGATGGTAACGGTTCAAGTTCTGACAAAATAGGAATTATAATCGCAGAAGGAAATATTGTACCCGGGAAACAGCCGGCGGGACTCATCGGTGATGATTCTCTTGGGATGCTTATACAAAAAGCACGCAAGGACGACGCGGTAAAGGCGGTTGTTCTGCGCATCAACTCAGGAGGCGGCTCAGCCTTTGCCTCTGAAATTATCCGCCAGGAATTGCTTGCTCTGAAGAAAAGCGGCAAACCATTTGTTGTTTCCATGGGCACCGTCACTGCTTCAGGAGGCTACTGGATAGCAGCCAATAGTGACGAGATATGGGCCTCTCCTGCCACTATCACCGGATCAATTGGGATCTTTGGAGCCCTGCCTACTTTTGAAAAGACTCTTGCCTCTTTCGGTGTTTACAGTGACGGTGTCGGAACGACCCCCTTAGCCTCCGGTATCAACCTCACACAGCCACTGCCGGAGCAATTACGATCTGCAATTCAGCAGGGCGTAGCTCATGGGTATGATCAATTCCTCTCTATAGTCTCAGAAGGTCGAAACCTGGAGCGGTCCCATGTGGAAAATATAGCCGAGGGTCGTGTCTATGATGGACAAACAGCAAAAAACCTAGGACTAGTTGATAAGCTTGGAACACTTGAGGATGCAGTCAAATCTGCGGCAGAACTTGCGTCACTGACAGACTTTCAGGCAGAATATATCCGTAGACCGGAGACAGTAAGGGACCATTTTTTACAATATCTGACGACTCGGGTTTCGGGAGAGTTAATTAAATCTAGTCTGAAACTTACAAACCCTGCATTAACTCACTTGAAAAACTCAGCCTATTCCCAACTCGAGAAACTACTGAAGATGGAAGACCCCAGAGGCATTTACGCCTATTCATTTATTCCTTTGCAGTTTTAGGTGACCTTGTACCCTGCCTTTCTCCTACAACTTTCTTCCCACCCTTAAGAGGTTTTACAATAGCAGTGGCTGCCTTTTCATTAACCATATATTTTTTCGCAAGAAGGTTAATTTCATCCGCAGTGATTGAAGAATAGTCACTATGGATGGTTGTGGGCCATTCCAGCTGTTCAGGATGCTTTGAAGACTCTGACAGCACAGAATAAAGCCAGTAATTATTTTCCTGCAAACTGTCGCTGATAGAGGTAATCATCGGCTCTTTTGCCCTTGCCAGTTCTTCTTCTGTTACACCTTTAATACGTAATTCTTCGGCCAAAAGCAAAATCTCATCTATGATTTTATTTTCCTCCCCAGGTTTCACTACCATCTGGGCAGCGAGAAACCCATACCCTTTATATGTCCGGTTGTTGGAGCTGTATACAGCGGGAGAATATGTGGCGCCCCATTTCTCTCTGATCACCTTTCTGATCCTGTCTTCAAAGACAGAGGCTAACAACCTGAGGCGACGAGTTCGATTTATATCCCAAAAATCCTCGCTAGGCCAGGCTACGATAATATTTGATTTCTCAATGGAGGTCTCAACCTCAATAACACGATTCCCACCTTCGGGAAAAAGAACAACTGTCGGTTCAACAGTATTCCCTTTGGCGAGCTCAAGACCGGAGAAACAAGTTTTTATTCCCTTAATTACCTGCTCTTTATTAAAATCACCAACTACAGAAATTTCCATTCCCTGCATAAGGGGAAAAGTATCTACCCACGCTGAAAGTTTCTTAAAATCAATACTCTTGACAGTTTCCCATGGCGGCAAACCAAAATGAGGATTGCCGGAGGCAAGAAATGGCTGCACCTGCAGAACCATAGCCCCATCAATATCGCGATCAATTCGCTGATACATTTGTCTGGTAGAAGATTTAACAGATTCAAAAACATTTTCTCTTAAACCGGGATCGCGAAGAAACGTGTAAAGCAATTGCAACAGCTGGTCAAAATCCTTCATCAGTCCGCTTCCTGACCAGACAAATGATGAATCTTTTATGGAGAACCGAATATCTGCAGAACTCCCTGCCAAAGCATCGGCTAACTGCGACTTAGTCAGTTTACCGCTCCCCGATCTATTAATAACATCTTCTGCGATCATAGCCATGCCGGGTACCAGCTCTCCAAGTTCACCATGGCCAAAATTGACGGTCAGCTGGACAGTGTTTTCGCTAAAGTCGGTTTTTTTGAGGTTAAGAACAAGCCCATTTCCAAAGACATACCTTTCTACAGCAATTTTGGAAAAAAAATCGGAACTGATCGGGTTGTTTTCAGACTCAGGTATAGGTAAATAGGGAAAAGGCACCGGAGATATTTTTTGATAAGTAGCAACGGGCTCAAACAGAGATGACTTAAAAGTATTTAGAATTTTGTCGTTAGGTAATACACCAGGTTGCGCATCACCGGTAACTGATATTAATCTGCTGTCATGTCCCCATATTTCATGGAATTGCCTGTTTATATCGTCCGGAGTTATCTCTTTTATAAGTTGTGAATATAGTTCCCGCTCCTGCACAGCCGATTGATAAACGCGGTTGCCGTTAATGTGACGTATAATTTTTTGTGCAATATGCCTTTAATCTTCACTTTTTTCCTGTAATACAGCGCTTTCAAGTCCAGCAAAGATCTCTTTCTTAACTCTTTCCAGCTCACTGGCTGAAAAGCCAAATTCCAGCGCCTGACGAAGGGTTTTGCTGATAAAGACCAGGCTCTCCTGCCAATTATCAGAATCAGTCTGCGCGGAGATAGACACATACCCAATACGATCAGCAATATCGCCGTAGTAATGACCAGCTTGGGTAAAGGGGATATCAGGATTTTCTTTTAATTTTTGCAGCCGGTATTGAACAATTATCGACGCCATCTGGCGTGTCAACTCTTGTCTTTGAAGGACAATAGAGTCATTTATCGGCAACGCATCCCACAATGACTCAATAGAAATAGAACTACTTCCCAGCTCAGGCTCATAATGATAAAATGTTTCTGTACCAGTGTGACCAAGTTTTCCAAAATCAGGGCAATCGGGGACAGAACCAGTTGGCGTTATAGAAGAAAAGGCACCGGAGATAAGTTTTTCAGTTTCAGATGGCTGTACATCTCCCACAATAACCAGCACCATATTGCCTGGCCGGTACCAGCCGTCATAGTAAGATTTAAGCAGTTTGCTATCCGCATTTTCCAGGACAGTATCTATGCCTATCACCCTTCTTTCAGGGACTCGAGTTCCCCTGAGAGCAAAAGAGCTGCTGGCAACCCTGCTTCGATATGATGCAGAGTCTCTGGCACGTTTTTCTGCAAGTATAACTCCTCGTTCCCTATCAATTTCAGATTCAAGAAGTAAGGCCCCTCTCGCATAATCAGCCATAACGAGCAGCCCTTTTTCAAGATGCTCTTTTGTACCATCAGGCAGTATGAGGTGATATACCGTTTCGTTGTAACTTGTATGAGCATTGACATCGTTGCCAAATCCCATACCGATGGATTGAAAATATTCAATAAGACTGCCGGGAGGGAAATGATCAGAGCCATTAAACATCATATGTTCAAGAAAATGGGCAACACCTCGCTGTTCACTCGTCTCCTGAAAGGATCCGGCCTGTACGTCGAGATAGATGGCGACCCTGTTTTCCGGCTCGTTATTATGCTTGATTATATAGCGTAAACCGTTGGGTAGTCGGCCTCGAGAAAGATCAGGGGCAGGGGTAAGATCGCCTAGTTCATAAGGCCATTGGGTTGTAGAGCATGATTGTTGGGCACAGCTTGCTGCAGGAAAAACCAAAAATAGTAAGAGTAATAAAATCCCTGCCAACGGCAGTATTCTTATTCTATTATCTTGTGCAGCCGGGGACATAAGTCATCTCCACTTCGTACCCCATAGTTTTCACAACGGAAGGTATTAACCGCTCCAGCGCATGAAGAACTGTACCATCGCTTGGGATAGGCTCTGATGGGTAGTCATTCCAATTAAATCCTGCCTCTAATAGAGGCCGAATAGCATCTGTTTTCGCCCAAAACATAGACCCTACTGGAAAATTAAAGAAACGTTCAGGTAAGTCTTTAACACCCAGCCTTTTACCCAGTTCTCTGGCAATTGATTTGTTTTTGGTCCAACCTACCACGTAAGGGTCATCAGGGAAGATTAGGCCCAATTTATCGTCAATTGCTAATTTTTCAGTTATTAATGATGCCATTGGATATTCACTTCCTACAAGGTTATCCAGAAGAAACGTAAACCACTTATCTATCAAAACGGCGTCATTTATATCTCGACTTTTTTTCGTGTGGACATGGCCTATTATTTGATAATTGTTTAATATTGTCTCATTGAATTCTGTCAAAAAAGGGCCAATATCCCTTCCGCTATTTGGTACCACACAAATTTCGACATCTCCATTACGATAACTTTGCAATCTAGTGCTTATATTGTTTGCAGCTTTTTCGTTAGCAACGCTTATCAGCAGATCAATATTTGCTTCCTGCCTTTCGAGTCTCTCAAAGATAGCTTCAAAAAGATCTTCATAATAGACATGGATGTGTAAGGCGATCCGATCATCTTGGCCCCCTTTTAAGATGCTTGCCGAAGAAGGCTCGAGGATTTCGCCCATCCATGGCCCACTGGGACATCCAAGTTCAATAAAATCTACCAGTGGATTGCGATAATCCGGAGAATTATCTTTTTCTTCAATATAAATCCCAGGATGAAATCCTGGGAAAGGCTTCCGCAAACCCTCTCCAGAATGCCACGAACGCACAAATAGCCTTATAGCCTCTCCATAATTCATTGAAGGATAATTGGGCGGCAGAAAAAATTCCAAGTCTAATTTTCTGCTCTTTTCAATAAACAAACAATCGCTTTTTTCATTCTCCTTTAATGAGACATGATGTAGTGCAAGTTTTTCCAAAGACTCGACATAACTATCCATATTGAATAACTTGGTCGCAAGCTGTTTTAGTTCAAGGCCAAGCCGAATTCTGTCCTCGGGGTTGTCGATTAACTTTTTCAATTGCTGTCCGGCTTTATCTACATCGAGATAAGGAACAACACAATCATTCCCTAAATCATTATCTAAAAGTAAATCAGCTATACCACTTGTATTATCAAAACAGAGTACGGGAATTTGATTGAACATCGCATCTATTGCGACATTGGGTAAAGGATCTAGCCGAGAGGAGAGAAAGAATATATCTGACTGATGATATGCCTGAGTAATATCAGGTAATTCTCCCAGAAAAACGATATTATCTTGAAGACCATACCGTGAAATTTGATCTTGGATAAAACTTGAATATAAAGTATCACCTTCAGGGTCAAAACCATCTCCTGCCCAGACAAAACGAAAAGCAGAATCAGGGTTAAGTTCCCGTACTTTTGCTGCACAAGTGATGAATACATCAATTCCTTTTCTGTATTCTACGTTACCTGCACCGAGCACTACAACAGTTTCATCTGACAAGCCACCAGGTCGAATTCTTTCTTGGACCTCTTGGTTTTCATTGTCCCCGGCAAATTCTGTTTTAGATCCAGCACATTGTCCTTGGGCAAGAATTGCAGGACTACGATTCTTTAAAGCATCGCAATACCTTGAAGAGTCCTCATAAACTATATCTGCAGAAAAAACTACTTCACTGGCCCATAACACTACTTCTGAAATTGCACTTTTAGGCCTTATATATGAGGCAAATTCGTGTATGAGGCAGAGACTGGGGATAAAACAATTAGCTAAAACAGGAAGTACATACCGCGACTCTACTGTATTCACCAAAGCAAACTTAATTTTAATTCGGAGTAACAATTTTCCAAGAAGAATGGCAAATAGAAAGGAGTTGCTGCCGGGAAAAACTTTAATCAGAATATCACTCTTACTTTCGAATTCTTCAATTACTTCGCCTCCGCTGAGTAACACACTGACTACGTTATATTTTATCCCAAGTTGTTCTATTATCTTAAGGGAAAGTAGAGGTCCGCCAGACCTGCTTGCATTATGGCTAACATAAACTATGGTCTCTTTATCAGGGTCAAGTCCATCTATACCGTGAAATTCGAAAGGAAATGCTTCACATGGTAAACGACCTTCCTGTCTTCCGTATCTGTTATAATGAAAGAGCGGATCGAGTCCACCAACGTCAGGATAAACTTTTGCATAGAATTCCGGGTCAAAATACGTTCCCCCCGCATCAGGCCCAATATTTTTTTCTCCCGAATCATTCGAATCTTTTTTGTACGTAAGCCTCCCTTCTTTTTCTCCTGAAACAATATAATGGACGAGAGGATTTACCCCGCTGGCGGCTACATCAGGGTACATGGCTAAATAATATTGAGGATCAAATGAACCATTTGGCCAGGCACCAGACTGCATACCTACAGTGAGAAAATGGGTTAAAGCCTCCTCTCTCCCCATCTGCCCAAAATCATTATTTGCTATATAAAATGACTCATCAAAAAAAACATTATTAATGAGTATCCGACGCTCTGATGAAATCTGTTTAGCCCGGTTCATGGTATTTAAAGATTCATTGACAAAACCTATACCAGGAACCTTATTGATAAAATTGGTTACTCTGTCTAAGATCTTCCAGGACAAACTATCGAACAAAACTTTATTTTCTCTTTCGGCTATTCCATGCGCAAGGTCTCTGGAGTGAAGTTCATCCTCCAGTGCCGTTATCATTTGTTGCTTCTTTTCAAGTTCATCCTGAAGCACAAGCAGTTTTTTGTCTGCCATGGTTAATTCTTTATTTTTTTTGTTGATTTCGAGGAACAGGACTTTAGAGCATATCCTAGACACCATCGCATCCTGGTAAAAAGGAGCGGCAAGGGCCCAGGTGCATCCCCAGACTGATGCATACCAAGGACCGATACTGACTTTTGATGTATACCATCGCCCATTACCATCGGCATTTCTCTAACTGAATTTGACTTTTTTTAAAAATATTCTCTGCATTCACTGTGCTGAATGCCAACTCCACGCATCTCTAACTATCGAGTATATATCGGAACGTTCTGGCTCCCAAAGGAGTATTTTCCTGGCTTTTTCTGCGCTGGCAACAAGAATAGGAGGATCTCCTGCCCGTCTTTCACCATAAATTAGTGGGACTTTGTCACCTGTTATTTTTTCAACTGCGTGTATAATCTCCTGAACCGATGTTCCTATACTGGTACCTAAATTAAATACCTGACTAATATTATTCTTTTCAAGGTATTCAAGAGCCAACAAGTGAGCCTTAGCAAGGTCAGCAACATGAATATAATCTCTGACAGCTGTTCCATCAGGAGTGTCATAATCTGTACCGAACACTTCAATCACTGCTCTTTTCCCTAGAGCTGCCTCAATAGTAAGTGGAATAAGATGTGTTTCAGGGTCATGATTTTCCCCTAATTCACCATTCGGATCGGCACCGGCAGCATTGAAATATCTAAGAGAAATATATCTTGTATCATAGGCTTCCTCATAATCTTCAAGAATTTTTTCGATCATTAGTTTGCCTTTACCGTATGGATTAATAGGATTCTGCCTAGAGGTTTCATCCAGTGGAAGACTCTCAGGTACACCATACGTTGCGCAGGTACTGGAAAAAATAATTTTAGGGCAACCATTATTTCTCATCATTTCAAGAAGATTAATAGTGCCTGACACATTATTCTGATAGTACTTCCCCGGATTCTCGACAGATTCTCCTACATATGCATAAGCGGCAAAATGTATTACAGCTTCAGGCTTATATTCCATGAATGTACGACGCAAAACTTCAACATCATTAATATCACCAACAACAAGAGGCCCCCATTTGACTGCTTCGCGATGCCCATATATTAAATTATCATAGGAAATTGGCAAATATCCATTTTTGCACAGCAATTTACATGTTTGACTACCAATGTATCCAGCACCGCCTGTTACTAGTATTTTTTTCATCTCGATTCACACACAATTATCCATAAGCGTCATGCAAACACACTCAGTTGATATAATACATTTCATGTTGCCCAGCGCAATACTCCAAGGCAGTGCCTTATAATTTTTAAGCTAGAAAGCAGTCAACAACTTATCGAAGTAGTACCGCCAATATGCATAAGGTACTATCTTATTTGCCTTAGTCCTTTCACTCTTTCGTTCAGGTTGTACAGTAAAGTACCGGCTTCTGCAACCTCAGGGCATACCAGCCTAACTCAGGGGAATTAACAACAATTCCGAAAATAATTTTGCTGCAAAACCTGTGTTTAATGATGCAACGAAACGATCAGGCCAAGCTAACTTTCAGAGAAATTTGCCGTGATCAGAATAAATACAAAGAACAGTCCATAGATCAGTACCACATCCGGATGCCAAATGGAAAAACTTAGAGAGAAAACTACCTGACCACTGATTGCTAATGCCCACACAGCTGGGCCCTCTGTACAATTAAGGGTAGTTTTATATAGATAATTAAACAACATCAATATCACAGCAGTAAACCATAAAAACCCGACGATACCGTGTTCAATTAAAAAAAGAAATACTATATTGTGAGGATGTCCTCCCGGCAACATAGACCACCCAGGCAAGACTCCATCCGGAACTGGTATAGATAAAGAACTTCCAAAACCATACCCAAACAAAAACTCTTTTCGAACAAGGCCGGCACAAAAATCATACAGATACAACCTAGAACCAATATCCCAATGATTCTGGAGAAAAGAGGAGGAATCTTGAAAGACATCCCATGCATTACGCGACATCACAGGACTAAACTTAACCCAAAGGATAGGAATTATTAAAAAGAAAAGAAAACACAACAAGTATATCCCGTAACGCCATTTTCTAATATAAATATGTCCCAATAAAAAAAAGACAAGGCTGATAAAAGCTGCCAACTGTGAAGATTCAGAACTGGAAACCAGTAGTGCACAAAAAGAAATAAAAACAACAACGATAGCAATCAAAGACTGAATCCGCCCTGTTTTCCATAGTACAGCTACAGCCCCCCACATCAAAAACAACAGGCAGAAACTCACATACTTATTATGCCCAGCACCATCTACAATTTTCCATGGAGTAAGAAAAGAAATAATGTCTTTTGATAGAAAATCAAATTGTTTGGAAATTATAGCTAAAGACAACATCAGACATAATAGTGGAATTATATACTGCAAAGCCAATCGATCATACCTGCCGAGGGGTAATATAGTCTGGACAATAATGAAAACACAAATAATTCGGGAAAATGACCTGATCAACCAACTATGGGAAATATAAATAGAGGGGGGGGACAGTACACTGATCAAAGCAAGTCCCAAATACCCACACAAAATCCAAATCCCACCTTTAATGAATATTTTTTTCCCATAATCCACCAAAGCCAGCCTTGGAAGACAAAGGAATACTAAAACAAGAAGCATGGTATCTGCATACCAATCATTCCTTGCATTAAAAAAAATATACCCGCAAGCTACCAACAGCATTAAGGACAATGCTACTGTTCTTACCAATTCTTTTGGGTTGATCTTCCTCATTTCAAAATGATGTCCAAGTTAATCAAGTGTGCATTTAAACTCAGGCACAATTTTCTTTAAAAGTGTAATTACCGACTCAATATCACGCAGTTGTGCTGCTTGGACTAGAGCAATCAAGTCTTTTTTCAACCCTTCCCAGTCGACTCTACAAGATTGCGCAAGATATAACTTGGAGTGTGAGGTGTCATTTAAATTTTCAGAATTATAAAATAGCTCTTCGTAAAGCTTTTCACCAGGACGTAAACCAGTATAAATAATATTTATATCGACTCCAGGCTCAAAGCCACTTAAGCGTATCATTTGCTCAGCCATATCCCGGATTAATACCTGCTCTCCCATATCCAACACAAAAATTTCTCCACCCTCTCCAATAACTGTGGCCTGTAAAATTAGCCCTGTTGCTTCTGGAATAGTCATAAAAAAACGTTTGATATGCTTATGCGTTACTGTGACAGGCCCGCCAGATTTAATTTGTTTTTCAAACAAAGGCACAACTGAACCTGTCGAACCTATTACATTTCCAAACCTAGTAGTGATAAATTGTGTTTCTGAACAATCATTCAAATTCTGACAATAAATTTCAGCTATCCTTTTAGTTGCTCCCATAACATTTGTTGGATTAACAGCTTTATCCGTAGAAACAAAAATAAATTTATTAACTTTAAATCGACTGGCGGCATCGGCTATCATCATCGTACCAAGCACATTATTCAAAACACCCTCGGCAGGATTATATTCCAACATGGGAACATGTTTGTACGCTGCAGCATGAAATACAATGTCAGGTTGAAAAGTTTCAAAAAGCCAGTCTACCCGGTCTTTATTTTTCACATCACCGAGAATATATTCCAATGTCACATCGGGAAATTTTGTTATAAATTCCTGTTCGATGGCATACAGATTATATTCACTATGCTCCAGCACAATCAACCTGGCAGGATTTTGTTTAGCGACCTGACGACAAAGCTCAGAACCTATAGACCCACCACCACCGCTCACAACAACACATTGATCTTTTAAGAAAGAAGAAATAGCATCGCCGTCAATATCAACTGGCTCCCGACCTAAAATATCCTCTACAGTCACAGGACGACTCAAATTCACATCAATCTCTTGATCAATCAACTCCGAAGTTGACGGTAGAGTGCGGCACTCAGTTCCGGTCGTACTGACAAAATCAATTATTTTTTTTATTATTGCCTTGTTTGCGGAAGGTATTGCTATCAACACTAAATCAACAGCATAACCAGTAATTATCTCATTCAAGTCATCAATTTGTCCTCGTACACGAACTCCGTGAATCTCCCTACCAAGTTTTTTTACATCATCATCAATCAAAGCCACTGGTAAATATTCAGGACGACGTGCAATATCCCGAAGCAACTGTTCGCCATGGTGCCCTGCTCCAACGACAACAGTTCGCTTAGGGCTAATTGCCTGAAAATCCAACCTCTTCTCACGGTACCAACGATAACATATACGAGGTGCGACTAAAGAGAGAGTAAGCAAAAGAGGGTAAAGGATAAAGACACTACGTGGAATAAACTGCAATCTAAACCAAAAAAAAGCACAAATAACAAGTACACCCAGTCCTAAAAAAACTGCTTTAACAATTCTGACTAAATCCTGAATTGACGCATAGCGCCAAATCCCCCTGTAAAGTCCAAAAATCCAATATGCAATCCCCTGAACAGGCAGAGCAATCAAAAGCAATCGCCAAAAACCTTCATGAAAATTGCCAGGAATAACATTCAGATTAAAACGTATCCAATAAGACAACCACATTACCAAAGGTACCCAACACAGATCATGTGCAAAAGCCGCCCAGCGATTGAACAGATACTTTTTTGTAATTCTAAACAAGATCGTACTCCACACTGGTGTGTTTATAACTTCCTGTAATAATAGTTACAATTCGCTCAATACATTCGTCAGTCATGGCTGTACCAGAAGGCAAACAAAGGCCAGAAGCAAATAATTCCTCCGACACTCTCCCGCCAATAATTTCTGATTTTCTAAATAAGGGCTGCATATGCATTGGCTTCCAAAAAGGACGTGATTCAATGTTATTATTTTCAAGAGCCAAACGAATCTGTTCTCGATCTGCACCAAACTGTTCTTTATTAACGGTGATACACGTTAACCAACAATTTGACCTACCATATTCTGCCTCCGGCATAAATTCGATTCCAGCTAAAGGAGAAAGTAATCTTTTATATTCAACAAATATTTCTCTTTTTCGTCTGACTCTCTCATCCAACACTTCCAACTGACCTCGACCAATAGCAGCAACAACATTGCTCATACGGTAATTGTATCCCATTTCCGAATGTTCATAATGGGCTTCAAGTTCTCGAGCCTGAGTTGCCCAAAATTTCACTTTATCAATTAATTTTTTATCATTAGAGACAACCATACCACCGCCTGATGCAGTAATAATCTTGTTTCCATTAAAAGAATAAATCCCAGCTTGTCCAAATCCACCGGGCATTTTCCCCTTATAACTCGCACCCAATGCTTCAGCAGCATCTTCAATTAGTACAATTCCGTATCGTTCACAACATTCTTTGATTGGAATAATATCTGCAGATTGTCCATAAAGATGAACAAGTACCACTGCCTTTGGCAAACAATTCAGAGAGGCTCGTTTCTTTATCTCTGAAACAAACAACAGAGGATCCAAATTCCAGCTGTGCCGATCCGAATCAATAAAAATTGGCTTTGCTCCAAGGTAAAGGATGGCATTTGCACTGGCAATAAATGTAAATGTGGAGCAAAACACTTCATCTCCGCTTTCAACTCCAGCATAACGAAGTGCGAGATGGAGTGCTGCCGTACCGGAAGAAACTGCAGCAGCGTATCGAACGCCAACTTTTTCAGCAAATTCTACCTCGAAAGCATCTATCTGTGGCCCAATTGGAGCAATGTAATTTGAGTCAAATGCTTCTTTAACAAATTCAAGTTCTTTCCCACTCATATGAGGCGGAGAAAGAAATATCCTCTTATTCTTCACGATTGCTTACAACCTTTGCGGGTACACCAAAAGCAATGCTATTGTCCGGTATATCATTTGTGACAAAACTGTGGGCCCCAACAATTGAATTTTTCCCAATCGTCACTCCCGGCATTACGGTAGAGTGACTTCCAATCCTGCAATTTTCTCCCAAAGTGACCAACCCCTCTTTATGATCTATTGTCGAAACAGAATATATCGAACAATGTGACCCAATTTGTGCACCTTCTTCAATAACTACACCAAATTTAGCGTTTATATAGGTGAAAGCTCCAATATCGGTTTCAAAGCCAAGCGTTAACCCGCTCAAATGCTGCACAACCCAATTGTACCTCGTAGGTAGTCCATCATGAATTTCAGGATATTGCCAATTGGTGAATCGAGATTTATTTTTCGTCATCAGCAACTGCTCCCGTAAATTTTTCAGCGGTTGCACACCCTGGTTGACTAATTCCATCTTTAGCTACAATTTTACGTATTGTTAAAAAAAGAATTTTACAATCCAACCACAATGATCGATTTTCGATGTACCATACATCGAGCTTAAATTTTTCATCCCAAGATAAATTATTTCGTCCATTTACCTGCGCCCAGCCAGTAATCCCCGGAAGCACATCATGACGGCGGGACTGTTCCTGGGAATAAAGCCCCAGGTACTCCATCAACAACGGTCTTGGGCCAACCAGACTCATATCTCCTTTCAAGACATTGAGGAATTCTGGCAATTCGTCAAGACTTGATGCGCGTAAAAAAAGCCCTAATCTAGAAAGGCGTTCTACGTCAGGTAATGGCTTACCGGAATTGCTAAAGGAATTTTTCATGCTGCGGAACTTGATCAAGTTGAAAGGCCTCCCTTTCAATCCTGGCCGCTCTTGAATAAAAAAAACAGGACTACCCAAATTAATTCTAACCAAAATAGCAAGTACCATTCCCAACGGAACAAGAAAAGGTAGCGCTAATATTGATATAATTACATCAAACAAACGTTTCACTTCGAAAGTCCCATGCTTTGCATAATGTTTTTATTGACTTTAGTCACATCATACTTTTTCTTAACTATGTTTCGACTTCTTTGGCCCATTCGCCTTACCAAATCGGGAGTTTCAATAAATTTCAGCATAGCATCTGCTAAAGCCACACTGTCCTTAATCGGAACCAGAAATCCATTGTCACCATTGTTTACAGTCTCCCTGCATCCGGGAGCATCCGTTGTAATTATAGGCCTACCCATGGCCATTGCCTCAAGCACTGTTCTTGGCGTACCCTCTCTATAAGAGGGCAACACATAGACACTAATGGCAGCAATAGCCTCTCGCACATCATCGAGTTGGCCGTGACAAGTCAATAAACCGTCACGTTCCCAAGAAGTTATCTCCTCGCTATTGATTGAAGCGGGATTACTATCTGCCCAACCAGCAAGAGAAAAATTAATTTTAGGATAATGCTGCTTTACAATGCGTGCAGCAGCAACATATTCGTAAATCCCTTTATCCTGTAAGAAACGACCTATCAAAAGAAAGGAAACATTTTTAGGAAAGGGCATGGGAGTGTAGAAATCAACATCTACTCCAGAACCGTTTATTATAACCGTCATATCCTTTGATTGCACTAGAGAATTATCCAGAAAAAAATCTCGGTCATCACGATTTTGAAAAAAGACCCTCCGGCTGCCACGAAGGCTTAAACGGTACAAAATTAAGACTATTTCACGTATCCTTGATGGTCTATCCGACTCAGACGCCAAAGACCAACCCAAACCTGTTATCATTGCATAACGTTGACTAACCAACGCCATCCTGGCAGCCAACGATCCAAAAATAACAGGCTTGATCGTATACCCAAGAAAAATATCGGGGCGATTTTTCAGAAAGAAAAAAACCAGGCTCAAAAAAGATCTTAGATCCATCAATGGATTTATTCCTGCTCTGTCCATTGGAATGTTTCTGTACTCTGCACCAAGCTCGTGTAATTTTTTAATTGTTTCGTTGGAAGCATCAGGAGCACAAGCCAGAACAGTATGACCATTTTTCACCATTTCTCCAATCAAAGCTCCTCGAAAATTCAATAACGAAGGAGCGTATCCACCAATAATTGCTATTTTTGCCACGTTATAACCATCTCACTTCCAGCGTTCATTCCATGCTTGAAACATTAATACTGGCCATAATTGATATTGCCAATTGTAACGTCCAGAAAGATGTTCCCCCCACATTTTTCGAATCAGCGCGGGATTAAAAAACCCTTCTTCACGAAGCCGTTTTTCATCCAACAGTTCTTCGGCCCATGCTTGCAGGGGTTTCCTGAGCCAAGAATCGATAGGTACACCAAATCCCATCTTGGGACGATTAATCATTGATTCCGGAATATATTTATTAAGTACCTGTCGCAACAGCCACTTACCTTGTCCATTTCGAATTTTCATAGAAAGTGGTAAACGCCAGGCAAACTCAACAATTCTATGATCCAGAAAAGGTACTCTTGTTTCAAGACTAACAGACATTGCTGCCCTATCAACTTTTGTCAATATATCATCTGACAGATATGTAACCGTATCCAGAAACATCATAAGCTGTGTAAAATCACCCACTTCAGCCCATTGCTTTTTATCGGTCAGTACTGTCGCAGGTTCAACACAGTCACTAAGCAATACTTCCGGATTAGCCCACTGTGAAACTAGTCGGCGATACATTTGCTCAGGGGATGACACGGCCAAGATACTCGCCAACTTATGTAAACGATCTCCGACCATACGATATTGCAATTTATGAGGCAATATAGGTTCAACCACGTCATACAATCTATCCCAGGTTTTAGGAGATGGAAAAGATAACAAATTAGCAGCATATCGCCTTAACATTTCAGGCATCCAGCCAATTTTATTCCAGATTGAGCGTCCCATAAAGTATCGATTATAGCCACCGAATAATTCATCTCCGCCGTCGCCAGATAAAGCTACAGTGACATACTTCCTTGTCATTTCCGAAACCAAAAAAGTCGGAATTTGAGACGAATCTGCAAATGGTTCATCATACATCACGGCTAATTGAGGGATAACCGCCATAGCCTGTTCAGGCGTAACATATAATTCAGTATGGTCAGTTTTCAAGTAATTAGCAACTGCCTTTGCATGCGTCGCCTCGTTATAGGTCTTTTCGTGAAAACCAATGGAAAAAGTGCGAACTGAAGCATTACTAACTGATTGCATCAGGGCGACAATCATGGACGAATCAATACCACCCGACAAGAATGCTCCCAAAGGCACATCAGCTAGCATCTTATTTCGAATAGTTTTTTGCAAAAGCAGGTCCAACGCCTCGACGGCCTCAGAATCTGTTCCAACAAATGGTGCTAGTACCCCGTCCTCGGCAACATGTTTAACTGTCCAGTACTGTATAGGAATAGAATCGTATCTTGCTTCATCCCTTAAGTTGATTTGAAGATAGGCTCCTGACTCTAATTTGTTTATCCCCTTGTAAATAGAGTAAGGTGTTGGAATATAGCTATGACGAAGAAAGAGTGATAGAACATCTCTATTGACAATACCTTGAAACTCTGGATGTTTTTCAAAAGCCTTAAGTTCAGAAGCGAAGAGGAAAGTTTTACCCTGCCATCCATAATAGAGAGGCTTCTCCCCCAAACGATCCCGAGCCAATGTTATAACCCGTTTTTTTTTATCCCATAAGGCAAATGCAAACATGCCCACCATGTACTTTAACGCTTCCTCAACCCCCCAAGCATTTATTGCAGCAAGAATTACCTCAGTATCAGAATGGCCGCGCCATATTGGAGCTAATTCGTTCTTTTCAAGCTTTGCGTTGATACTCTTGAAATTATATACCTCTCCATTATACACTAAAACATAGCGTCCACAGGCTGAAGACATGGGTTGTTGCCCCTGATGCGAAAGATCCTGCACTGCTAAGCGCCTGTGGGAAAAACCGACTCCCGTGTTTTCATCAAACCAGAGACCATGCCCGTCAGGCCCTCTATGTTCAATTGCTGCCGCCATATCAGAAAGAATTTCTTCTCCAGTCTGACGCTGAATTCCCTGCTGTATAAATCCGGCAAAACCACACATCGTAAAACATTCCTCCTAAATTTAGTTATCAAGAATAGTAAAAGTTGTTTAATACACTACTTGTTGCAAAGTTTTACAAACCTTTGTTTTACGATTTATGTGGTCAAACCCCTTTTTCTAGTAACGGCACTACCAAGGGAAATCACATCTTTTCCCCTGCGGCAATAAGCAAGGTATCAAGTAATTTGGGAGCTGTGAAAAGAAGTGAATATTCCTTTTCTACAAGCTTACGTCCAGTCCGACCCATCTGTTCACGTTCTTTTTTGTTTTTCCTTAAATACTCAACAGCTGCTAACCATTCACTCTTATTATCAGCCAAAAACCCATTCTCATAATTTGTAACAAGCTCCCTGTTCATCCCGACAGGAGAAGCAATAACTGGTATACCACAAGCCATATATTGAATCAGTTTGTAACCACACTTCCCTCTCGCCCACGGAGTGTCTGGTATCGGCATAACACCGACATGAAACGATGAAATATCAGAAACTTCTGACGATTCAGACCATGATTTCACAAGCATTCTTTTTTCATTACTAATGCTATTATTTTCACCTGCACCGATTGCGACAATCCTGGCATTATGGGTGGAACAAAATCCACTCAACACCGGTAATATTGCCGACAGATAAGGAAATGTAACAGGAGTACCAATCCACCCGACAGTGAACGGCGTCGAGTCAACAGCAATAGAATTACCATACTCACTCATATCTACAACAGTTGGTAACGTCACTACCTTACTAGCTCCAGTCTGATTGGCATAATTAGCAAGATAACTATTACCAACTATTACTGTCTTGGCCATTTTCATAATCTTGGCTATCTTTTTGCCGAGACATAATCTAACTAAACGGGAGCAATTCTGATCGTAGCGATGAAAAACAGCATCATCATAATCAACTACGTACGGAATAGACAATTTCGACAACAACAATTCGAAAAACCCAGGAAACCAAGGAAACAACTCATACTCTATCCAAAGCAGGTCATATTGCCCACTCTTTATTAGAGTATGAACCCTCCTCAGATACGCCACCATTCTTGATAATAAATGGGTAGGATTACCGGAATAAAGTCTATTTAAATAATCATCTGATAATAAAGGAGAAACAATACATTCAACTCCCGCCTGTTCTAGATAAGGGAGGTATTGATAAATACGAACCCTGCTACTGGCGCCAAGACGGCCAAAACGACTCAAGACCAATAGCTTCATATTAAATCAACAGCGTTCATTCTATAATACGACCATTGTTAAGTTCTTTCAGTAGAGAAGGTAACTCGTGGTATAGCATGCCATAAGTTTTTATAGTCTCACCAGCATCTTTAAATGAGAACCTCAGCAGATCTACAGCTATACGGATAAAAACCTCACAACTCACCATCAATAAAATAATGGATAAAGCCTGCCAACGTTTAAAATGCTTTATTGCATAGCGAATCTTACTTCGTTGAGCATAAAACAAACGTTTTGCTTTCACTTGTTCCGATGTTCCACAACCCTTGTGAAAAGCACGAGCCTCTTCAAGATATAACACTTTATAACCTGCTTGCCCTAAGCGACAAGAAAGGTCAAGGTCCTCTAAGTATACGAAAAACCGTGAGTCAAAACCACCTAACTTTTCAAAAATTGATCGACGCATTAGGTAAAAGGCACCCATTACATGCCCCACGTAATCAGTTTGATTGTGTGCCCAGTCAAACATCAAATGACTCTTAAAAACCATAGGAAAAATACGATCAATCCCCAAGGTATTAATCAAGAACATTCCGGGGCTAGGTATCCGAGCACAAGTTTTACTGATTTCACCTTTTTCATTGAGTAGTTGAATTCCAAGTACACCAATATCTTGCGAGGACTTCTGGCTAAATAACTTCATAGGGATTTCAAGGCTATCTTTATACAATTCAACATCAGGGTTAAGAAATAATAGTAAATCAGCCTCAGAGTTTTCTGCACCCTGATTACAGGCGACACCAAACCCTTTATTTTCAAAGTTTTTGACGACATGCAAGGGAAAAGGAAACGTCGTAGTAAAGCTAATAGAGCCATCAGTTGAGTTATTATCCACAATAACAACACGCGACAACACAAAACTTCGCTTTTCCGCCATTTCAATGGAATGCAGACAAGTTTCCAATTGGTCTGAAGAGTTCCAATTTACAATCACAATATCAAGACACGTTCTTTTTGTAACTCCTTCAACCATCTTGAAGAATCCTCTATTTATAATCAGTTAAATAAATTTAATTTTTCTAGAAGCAAATAGTAACATTTTTAATAGAATTACCCCATGACTCCATCTAGAGATATTTGTGTCACCATAGACCCTTTTTCGATATTTAATAGGTACCTCCACAATTTTAAGACACATTCTTGAAGCACCAAAAATCAAGTCAAAGTCACCAAAGGGATCAAAATCACCAAAATAACATCTATGCTTTGCCAGTTGTAAATAGTTCTCCCGTGAAATAACCTTGGTCCCACAAAGAGTATCCTTAAACCTCTGACCTAGTACAAATGAAAAAGCTAACGCAAAAAACTTATTCCCAATTATGTTTGCATAACGCATGGCCTCATCGTCCATCGGATATACGAGTCGACTGCCATTAATATATTCGCCTTTCCCTGACAATATTGCTTCGTAAAACTTAGGTAACTCTTCAGGTGGAACTGTTAAATCCGCATCCAAAATCATAAATATCTCTTTTGTTGCCATATCGAAACCTTTCCTTACTGCATCTCCTTTTCCCTTTCCATTTTGTTGACCAATTTTCAAATTCATAGAATTTTTATGCGCTTCATAAGCTTCCTGTATCTTATCCCACGTTCTATCTGTTGAATTTCCCTCTATAATAATCAATTCATCATCGGGTCCCATAGTCGGGACCCTTTTTATAATATCATCAATATGTTGCTCCTCATTTCTGGCAGCGACCACAACTGAAACACTAGGTTTTGGCGAGGGGAATGCGTTATAGCATGACTTGGCAATAGTGAAATTCACGATGTTAAACAAATTAAACAATGGAAGAGGCGCAATATATCTATTAATAATATTACTTAGCAGGGGAATATAAAAAGGTATTAAAATACGGGATGACGAATGAACTGTTTCAAAATCACTGAGTCGAAGAAAATTATTCACATCATTTGGTGATACCCAATTTTCCTCTGGTAAAGCATCTCTTAATCCCATTTTTACTGATAAGCGAACAAGGGGACGCCACATGGAATTATAAAAAACCACCACCAACCGTGTATTATACCTGCACAGTCCATGAATATCCTTAAAAAGATCCTGAATATTTTCATCATAATGTATGGTGCCATCTAAAAGTATATAATCAGGGTTATAAGTTTTGACGTCCCTAGCAGACATTGTCTTATTACACTTAACAATAGACTTCTTGTTTTCTCTGGTAAAAATTCTAACCTGCTTCAATTTTTGAGAAATGCGATCACTGACAGGCTCTACAGAAACGACTCTGTCTTCTTTAAAAATATAAAGAGACAAGTATTTAAAAAGCAATGCATAAAAATATTTTTTCACTCTTACAACCCTCAATTAATAAGTAATTTTTTCCAAAACATCTTTCACTCTGGTATAGTTTTTGTTACAATTAAGCAAAGACCACACGTCAACACAACAATCCTAAACATCCTTATCCATTATGAGCAAAAATTTATTGCAATCCCACAAAGAGGCTTGGGAGCAAAAACCCGTCCTCAAAAAACTCTACACACATTGGTATAAAGAGATACTTCAACAATTCAAGCCAGAGGGGATTTGTCTTGAAATCGGTGGAGGAACAGGAAATTTCAAAGAATTTTACCCAAACACAATCTGTACCGATATTGTCAATTTACCTTGGCTCGACCTTATTACCACTGCTGAAAAACTCCCTTTTAAAAAGCACAGCTTCGACAATATCATCCTGTTTGATGTTTTGCACCATATAGAGAATCCATACTATTTCTTTTCTGAAGCACTTCGGGTACTAAAGACAAATGGTAGGCTAATTATGATGGAACCTTTCATCTCCGTATTATCGTGGCCAGTATATCATTTTCTGCATCCAGAACCAGTCAATTTCAACTCATCTCCCTTGGAAATTGTGCCAGCTCAAAAAAATAGACAGCCATTCGATTCAAATCAAGCAACAGCCAATCAACTATTTTACAACAAAAGAAGTCAATTCCAAAAAAACTTCCCACAATTTGAAATTGTACACAAGAAACAATCTGAAGTGGACCCCAAGTCAAGGACAATAGTTTCAAGATTTAAGGTGTATCGTTTTTTGTTTTTGTAGATTTTTTATGCCGCTTTTTGGGCAACTTCTTCACCCCAGTAAATCTCAGC
>Ga0307988_1000373_pt1 | contig 32052 bp, 29 predicted proteins | sample EllFjometagen183_FD_203166 | JGI IMG/M metagenome (GOLD analysis project Ga0307988, IMG submission 203166) | Marine microbial communities from Ellis Fjord, Antarctic Ocean - #183 | ecosystem: Environmental > Aquatic > Marine > Unclassified | place: Southern Ocean | collected 2014-10-08 | reverse complement strand
CACTATAATGGTGGTGGCCAGGCATGGAGCCAGGAAGATATGGGGCATGAAACTGCTTTTAAATCTATAACCGGCGGTATATTTGAAACTGGATTTTCCGATACCATTTTACAAATGTGGGCCGCCTATATGTATGAATTAGTACATGGTGAACCTAAGAAAAAGTTTGCCGGTTGTGTTACACCCGAAGAGGCTGAAGGCAGTCATGCACTGTTTACCGCAGCACTGGATTCCTACAAGAAGGGATCTGTGGAGAAGGTTTCAGTAAAATAAGTTATGTATGAGGATGGTTTGGGATAGCTTTCCGAATCATCCTTTTTTTAAAGAGGAAAGATATGATAAAAGCAGGCGCAAGCGAAATAGTGGTAACTCCCGAGACAAGTCAGTTTCTGTTTGGATATCCGCATGTTGAACGATATAGTAACGGGGTACATGATGACCTCTATTCAGCAGCGCTTTTCCTGGATGATGGAACCACACAAGTTATGTTTATCAGTAATGACCTGATATTTGTTGATAAACTGATGTCTACAGAAATCCGCAGAGAAATATCACAACAAACTGGAATTTCTACAAATAATATTATGATAACGGCAACTCATACCCATTCCGGGCCGATTATGACAAATTATGCCAGTTGTCTGAACGATCCAATCGTACCAAAGGCTGATGTTGGTTATCTTGATTTTGCGAAAGAGAAAATTATATCAGTAGGTATTGCTGCATATCAAAATGCAGAGGAAGCTGTATTGGGAATGACAAAAGCCGATAGTACGGGAATAGGTACAAACAGACGTGATCCTGCAGGACCTTCTGACCATGAAGTGCCGGTTCTTGCCGTTATGGATAAGGAAAGAAGCAAGTACATTGCCTGTATGATGGTTGGTACAATGCATCCAACCGTTCTGCATGAAGACTCCAGACTGATAAGCGGGGATTTTCCCGGATTGGCAAAGCAGTACCTTAAAAAAAATGTAATGGGTGAAGATTGTGTAATGCTCTATCACAGTGGTCCCTGCGGTAATCAAAGTCCAAGACATGTAGTAACAGCTACTACTTTTGCAGAAGCGGAAAGATTGGGTGTTATTTTAGGGAAAGCGGTTGAAAAAGCGGCAGCCTCTGTAGTTTTTCCGGAAAATCCAACATTGGCAGCTGATAATCTGTTTGTTCCTGATTTGGAAAGAAAAACATTTCCCACAACGGATCAGGCTAAGACAAAATTGAACAAGCTCATGGTTAAGATGGATCAGATGGTTGAAGCAAAAGCCCCGCATCCTGAAATTCGTACTCTTGAGTGTGATATTTTTGGTGCTGAAGAGACAGTTACTCTCTCAGAGCTAATAGAGAAGGGTGAACTTGATAAGTATTATGAACGATCTCTCCCGGCTGAGATTCAGCTGCTGGTTGTCGGCCCTTGGAAATTCATTGGCTGGTCCGGTGAAATTTTTGTTGAGTATGGACTTGCAATAAAGAAGCAGTTTGAGAATACTTTTGTCATTACTATGGCAAATGGAGAGTTTCAGGGGTACATAGTAACTCCGGAAGCTGCTGAAGAGGGGGGCTATGAGGCTTCTAATTCATTATTTACTCCTGAGGCGGGGAATTCGCTGGTAAGGGGAACAGAAAAGGTGCTGAAAGCATACTTGAACAAGTAATCCTTAAAGGGGTCTTCTGTGAAATGTGTACTTGGTTATGATCTTGGAACCAGTTATTTTAAGGCTGCAGTTGTTGATGTGTCAGGGAAAGTTCTCGGGCTTGGAAGGGTGCGGACTCCCAAAAAAACGAATGGTACCGTTGTTACCAGTACACCCGCAGTTTTTTGGAATGCACTGAAAGAGTGCACACAGATGGCTCTCAATAAAGCAAACATATCCTCCTCTGAAATCTGCGGGATTTCATATGGCTCTCAGGCCAATTCATTCATTCTGCTTGATGAGAAGAGAGAGCCTCTTACCGACATAGTTTTATGGCCTACTATGTATACCGATGAAATTGATCCAAAAATGACAGCATACTGGAAAAACCAGGATTATCTCAAAATAACAGGTCAGGGCTATACGGGAAATGGATTTGCTATAACTAAATTACTTTGGCTGCAGAATCAGCAGCCTGACATGTGGGCAAAGGTTCACAATTTTATGACGATATCAGACTATTTTATGTATGGTCTGACAGGAGTAGTAGCTACCGATGCAGGAACCTCTTCGCTGCTCGGGTGTCTGGATATCCAGAAAGGGAGCTTCTGGAAAGAGGGCCTGTCATCACTTGGTCTGGATTCGGAATTGTTTGCAGATGTTCTCTCAACGGGTGAATTTTGCGGATCAACTATTTCCGGTAACTCGCAAAATTTGGGATTGGATGCAGGAATTCCGCTCTTTGCAGGAGGGCTTGATCATGTGGTTGCTGCAATTGGTGCCGGATTAGGAACTGTTGCCGATGTTAGTGAATCTACCGGTACTGTACTGGCCTGTGTTGCTTTTCAATCAGGTTATTCTCCTCAGGAAGCAGTCTCAATCGGCTCTTCTATCGGAAAGGGTAATTTTTTTTATTTAGCTTTTCATGATCCCGGTGCCCAGATAATCGAAGATTATCATACCCGCTATTTTCCCGAACTTTCAATTGATGAAATGCTGGCTCTGGTGCAAAAAAGTACCCCCGGTTCTTCAGGATTAGAGTATCTTGATACAGTGAATGACCAGGACCTGCTTAATCATTTTACCGGTGGATCAGGATTAGTAACGCATGAAAAAGGAGATTTTATCCGGGCAATTACAGAGAATATCGCCAATTGTATCGGAAAACTGTCACAGGCGGTCTCCGGAGGGACGGAAGTGAGGAAGATTGTTGCTACCGGAGGTGCAAACAGAAGTGTTGATTTACTTCAGGTTAAAGCCGATATGTTCTTTACTGAAGTCGTCTCCTGCAAGGAGAAAGAGCTGGGTACCTATGGAGCGGCAATGATTGCGGCCTGCGGATGTCGATGGTTCATTGATATAGAATCTGTGCAGAAGTCGTGGGTGAAGGTAGAACTGAGAGTTCAGCCGGATTCTCAGCGGTATCGGGAATATCAGAGCTGGATCACTGATAGAGAAAGGAGATGAGTTTTACCCTTTGGGATATTCTTTTGATGATAATTGTCCCTACTATGGTAGTTATCATGGCCTATGTCTATGATCCCCGTTTGAAGGCTTTGATTTTAACGTTTCCGTTACCTTTTACTATATCCTACCTATCCCTCGGGCAGCTGGTGAACGTTACACATGTTTTCGGGCTTCTGCTTCTTTTAGGGTTTACACATTTGGTGAGAATACTCCATAGAAAATTATCTATTCAAATTATTCTGTCTATTGTTATTTCTGCTGTGCTTTACACTCTTTTTGGAGGTGTAATTGCTGCATACCTCCCCAAATCGGAAGCCTTGTTTTGGTCATCCTGTGCATTATTAATGGTTTTAGCCGGTGTGATTCTTGCGGTTCAAAAATCACCATCTGAATCTGGAATGCGCACAACAATGCCGGTAATTTTAAAAGCACCTCTCACATTAAGCATTGTGTTTATAATTATAGTACTTAAACAGAGTCTGCAGGGATTTATGACACTATTTCCGATGGTTGGTGTATTTGGTGCGTATGAAGGCAGACTGAGTATGGGAACAAATTGTCGGCAAATTCCGAAACTAACACTATCGATAGTACCTATGTTTGTCGTTTTAAGACTGATTGAGCCAATTTGGGGAAAGGGACCTGCCTTGATTTTGGGGTGGTTGGTATTTATCCCTATAATGGGGATGTTTATGAAAAATTCGTGGAAGAAAAAAACAGATATACCTTATGGGGTAGATTAACGAGTTGTACCCCACAAGGTATAGTTTGAATATATACCCTATGGGGTGTAAAACAATGTGAATGTGTAGGGGTAATTATGGATTACTATATTCAAACGCCGGAACAATTAGGAGCTGCTTTTCGCAGCCAGCGCAAGAATCTGCGAATAAGCCAAAAGAGTGCAGCTGCTCAAGTAGGGCTGTTGCCAAAGACAATATCAAATCTAGAAAATAATACCACAACCTCCAGTATTGAAAGCATGTTCAAGTTGCTTTCTTCATTGGGAATGAAAATAATTCTTACACCAAAAAAAGATGATAACCCTCAATTGAACGACTTGGAGTGGTGAGATGGGAAGGAAATCACGTACTCGAACACTTAATTTGTGGATGAATGGTGCTTTTGTTGGTAAATGGATTGTTACCCCGGCAGGTGAACAGCAACTCAATTATGATTAGGGTTGGTTGGAATCACCTGGTGCAAGACCCATCTCTCTTTCACTTCCATTACAGCCATCTCATATTCCGCATAGGGGAGAAAAGGTTGAATATTTTTTTGATAACCTTTTGCCTGATAGTGAGATCATACGGCAGCGAATTCAGAGAAGGTTCGGTACAGCAAATCAGCAGGCTTTTGATCTACTCTCTGAAATTGGCAGAGACTGTGTAGGTGCACTTCAAATAGTACCTGAAGGATATGAGCCGGAGACAGTCAGTAAAATAGAATGTGAACAGTTAAGTAATAAAGAGGTTGAACAAATACTAATTAGGACAACTGCTAATGATATGTTTAGAACCGACAATGTGGATGATTTTAGGATATCAATTGCCGGAGCACAGGAAAAAAATGCACTATTATTTCATCAGAATGTATGGGCTAAACCTTTAGGGACGACACCATCAACACATATTTTCAAATTGCCGCTTGGAGATCTTGGATTTGCAGATATGTCAACTTCCGTGGAAAATGAATGGTTATGTCTACAGATTATGAAGCATTATGGGGTGGAAACGGCTGATTGTCAGATGGCACAGTTTGGTACGGTAAAAACTTTAATTGTAAAACGATTTGACAGGAGATTATCCAAAGAGGGCGATTGGATAGTCAGAATCCCGCAGGAAGATCTTTGTCAGGCAACAGGTACCCCGGCAGAAATGAAATATGAAAGTGACGGCGGGCCTGGTATTAAAAAAATTCTTGATGTATTACTACAGTCTGAATCAAGTATTTCTGATAGGCGGTTACTTATAAAGACTCAAATACTTTTCTGGCTTCTGGCAGCTTTTGATGGGCATGCGAAGAATTTTAGTATTTTTTTGCTGCCCAAAGGGAATTATCATCTGACTCCTTTATATGATATTTTATCAGCATATCCGGTTATAGGAGAAAGTGGCGGATTAATTCATTCCAGAAAAATTAAAATGGCGATGGCTGTTGTTGGTAAGAGTCGTCATTATCACTGGTACAAAATCCGTAAAGATCATTGGATGACAACAGCAGAAAGAGTGGGGATGGACAAAGAAGTTGTTAATCTGGTAATTCAGGAAATAATTGAGTTAACCCCAGTTGTAATTGAAAAGGTAAAAAAGGAGATCCCTTTAGGATTTCCAGAATTTGTAGCAGACTCGATTTTAGCAGGATTGCATACAGCCGTCAGGAAGTTGCTTGAATAATAGAATTCATACAATATTTATCCAATCACGATTTTTGTATACATTATTGTCCTTGCTGAAAAATAAAAGCCACTCCCCCTATTCATAATATCTGATATAATACACAAAGATGAGTTGCTTGAAACTTTGATGAAAAGGTTTAGGGGCTAAATTATTTAGCAGGGATGATAACAACTTAAATGTATGTTATAATACCAATCAATGGAACAAACTGCATTAGAAGACGCTGCGAAACAAATAAAAAAACTCTATACTCAGGCTACAGTCCTTCTCTTTGGATCATATGCCAAAAACGAAATGACAGAAGAGAGTGATATTGATCTCTGTATTATTATCGAGAATCCCAAGGAAAGACCTTTAGTGATAAGTCGGAATATCAGGCGAAAAATTCATCCTCTTCTCCACAAACCACTTGATTTATTAGTTTATGATAAAAAGCAGTTTGATGACAGAGCTTCATTATCCTTAACTATGGAAGCTGAAATTAAAAAGCAGGCAATTGAATTATAAAACAGCTAATTTTCAGTAGGGCACAGGAAAGAATAGTATGAGTGACAATTTTGATTATCAATCTGCCAGAAATTTTCTTAAAGAAAAATCAGAAAGAAAAAAGCAATACTCATCTGAATTATATTTACAGGCAAAGAAAGATGCTGATGATATTATTTTAGCCATACAAAATAATTTTTCAATTACAAAAATATATCAGTGGGGTTCTCTTCTTTCTCCGGCTCATTTTGATGAAAATTCTGATATCGATATTGCGGTCGAAGGACTTAATTCAGCAGAGGATTTTTTCAAACTTTATGGGATTGCCTTGAGTAAAACATCTTTTCCTCTTGATATTGTAGAGATGGAAAAGATTGAAGATCTTAATCGCAAATCGATTATCGAAAAAGGGAAGCTGGTATATGAAAAATAATAATTTAAGCTTGCTGATTGGAGAAATCAGAAAAACTATCATCCAAATAAATAAAATGAATCAGAAATATATACACTTTTCAGAAAAACGGAATGATTTCCCTGATAATTTTGATCTCATAGTTCTTGCTGAGATAATAACAGATTATTACACTTGTCTTGAAACAGCTTTCGTAAGGATTTCTAAAACATTTGAAAACAACCTGGAAAAATACAGATGGCATGCAAATTTATTGGAGAGAATGATTGTCGAGATTCCCGGGGTGCGAAAAGCTTTGCTTACAGACAAGACATACGATTTATTAAAAGAAATCATGCGCTTCCGGCATTTTAAAAGATACTATTTTGAATTGGAATATGACAAAGACAGAATTGATTTTCTGGAAAAAAAATATAACGAAGTAGTTCCCCTTGTGTTGCAGGAGCTGGAACTTTATATTACATTTTTGCAGGAATTGATAAATTGAGGATTAATAGTGTTTAAGAATAAAGTTATTATTTATAGCTGAATACTTTCAGCCCCTCTTCTAGTTGGGGGAAATCGAGAAATTCACCACTCTCTTTCCAACGTCCAACAGAACTACTTCGCACTTCGATTTTCTTAAGAGGTATCTCTAAAAAAGCCTCTATTTTTTCCAGGGTCTCATCGTGTTTCAGGACAAAATCTTCAAAACGAATTTCTAACAGGTTTTTTGGACGTGGAGTTGCTTTATATAATTCAAATTGGTACAACCAGCTTATCGCTCTTCGCTCTAATAAATTTTCTGTTTTTTCGTAGGGAATTCCGAAATCCAGCAAGTCATCAGTAAGGTGTTCCCCAAGAATATTGTCTCTTGGATCTCTTACCCAAAAGATATATTTTGCTTCCGGAAATAGTCTCACAATCCAGGGGTATATCAGCATCGTTTCAGGAAGCTTCCACCCTTTGTTTTCAGCAGGGCTCGCTATAACACTTTCAAGATACGAATTCACAAGAACAACAAACTCAGGATTTATCTTCATCGAATGCAGAGGAGAGAAGTCCCACTTGTTATCCCCCAGATATCGAACGTGTTTTGACATAATTCTGCATGCACTATATAAATCATCAGCAGGGATGAGATCGCCTGATTCATTCAATTCAGCTCCCATATAAACCCCGCTCTCGGTAAGTGTATGGGAAATAGCACGAGTTCCTGAATGGCCGCGACCGATTATTGTAACAAACATATCAGCTCCTATTCTACTTTTACTACTGTTTCAGTTTTTATCGATTCTATTGCTGCTGCAAGAACCTTCTGTGCTGCAAGACCATCTGCCCCCGAACCGTCAATCTCATCTGGTGAAGCTCCATTATTTAACTGTTCCACAAAAGTCCCCAGACGATTTCGGAAGGTATCATCAAAGTCACGCATACCCCCTAAAGCTGGATTACTATAAACTTGCTTAACCAGATCCCCTGCCGGAAACAGGGTAACTTCCTGGAATACATCATCAATAACGAACCGCCCTTTTGTTCCCGCAAGCTCAACCCGCTCCATAGGATGTCCTCTTTCAATATCATAGCTGCCGCTTAAGTGCCCCAAAGCCCCGCTCTTGAATTTCATGTTAAATTGCGCCGTAGACCAAATTTTTCGACCAGGTGCTTTTGTGGCAAAACATTGAACTGATTCTATGTCACCAGCAAAATATCGCATAATATCTACTGTATGAGGGTGAAGTGCTTTAATCTGAAACCAGGGTGATGATTCCCGCGGATTCATAATCCACATACTTACATTCATGAAGAGCTGATGGCCAATCCGGCCCTCTTCCACCCACTTTTTAGCCAGTTTTGCCGCAGGAGTAAATCGATGATTAAGATTTATTCCATAACAAACGCCCTTTTTCCGGGCTGCTTCAACCATCTCTTCCCCTCGGGAAATATCGTTGGAGATTGGTTTTTCTCCCAGTACATGCAGGCCTGCCGATACCGCTTCCATAGTCGGCAAATAATGATCGCTGCCGTACTCCTCTCCTCCTGTTGTAACACTTACCATATCCAGATCAATTTTTGATACCATTTCCTGAACAGAGTAGAATGCGGGAACTGTAAGACGAGCCGCGGCCCGGTCAGCACGATCTTTATCAATGTCACATACAGCACTCAATACCGCACCATCCATCTCTTGATAAATATCTGCATGTTTGTTCCCGATCAATCCGAGTCCAATTACAGCAACCCGTTGTTTCTTCACTTTTTTGCCACCTTTTCCTGGAGACTTCTTGCATGTTTTGCATTTCCGATATGAAGGGTATCATAAGCTTCCTGACTGGAGGTGAAATAATCACAGCCCTCTTTTCCATGCCACTCTGGCTGGTTATACATTGGATTAGGTCTGCCTGTTTGTTTCTCTCTTGAAGCTATGTGGTGTTCCATCCTTGCTTTAAGTACGTTGACAATATCCATATTATTTTCAGCAACATTATTTAATTCGTCCGGATCCTGGATTAAATTATACAACTCTATATCAGGTTTAAAATGAAAATCCGGTTCCAGGGAAACAATGAGTTTCCACTCCGGGGTTCGCCATCCATGTTTTCTCATCCAGGTACACTCAGTAATATAGATCTCAGATTCATGGCTGGAAACTTTCTCCTCAACCAGTGGGAGAAGTGAAGTTCCGTCATACACTTTATCACTTTCAATCTCCGCAAGTTCAAGGATTGTCGGGAGAAGATCCTTGTGTTGATTGTATCCTGTAACTCTTTTACCTGCCGGGAGTTTTTTCGGGTAACGGATAATCAGGGGAACCTTTAGCGTAACATCATACAAACCGTGGTGATCAAACCAGCATTCATGATCGTATAGAGTCTCCCCGTGATCACTGTTGATTATTACGATGGTATTATCAAGAATTCCGAGTTCTTCCAACTGGGTAAATATTTTCTGTATGCAGGCATCCATGTAGGCAATGGCGCCATCATACTGTGCTATGACAAAATCCTTGTCGGTAATTCCCGCGGGTATCCATGAGGCAAAATAGTCCCAGAAAGGCTCAAACTCCATAACTGGATTCATCGATTTATTATCAGGATTGAAGGGATTTCCATGGTAGAACATCCGATCGTAGGGTGAGGGAGGCATGTAAGGTGAATGGGGATCCATGTGCCTAAGAAGAGCAAAGAAGGGTTTATCATCTGCTGCTAAGCGATCAAGTTCCGGCATAAATACATCGTTCAGGGCATCGGCTTTCGGAAGTGATCCATCTGATACATCTCCCCACCCCTTGTACTCCAGGTAGGTATCGAATCCCCTGGATGCAGGATTTCCGGTGAACCCGACACAGACGGTATTGTAGCCCGCTTCGCCGAGAGTCTCAGGAAGGGTGTCAATTTCTTCTATGAGTTCTCCTTTATGCCTGAGAGCCACACAGTCAGTTCCAAAGCTGTCCATACCCGTTAGCATCGATGCGTATCCTGAAGTTGTGGGGATATGAGCAGATAAGGTGTTCTCAAAAAGAACACCACTTTTAGCAAACTTATCGATATAGGGTGTTGTAAGCCGATCATAGCCATAACAGCTCATGTGGGTAGATACAAGTGAATCTATACCTATTAAAAGAATATTTGGTTGTTTTTTTGACATAATTTTCTCCTTTAAAAAAATATTTTTCGGAATTAATTTTAACGAGCACCGCAAGCCTGTAAGCATGCCTGCATATGCCCGCGTGCTTCTGCCGCAATAATACAGCATTTCTCAAGTGAATATTCCTTTGCTCCTATCACTTCTAAATTCAGTGAGCCGGTGTAGCCATTTTCATGGAGAACCCGTATATATCCAAGAAGGTCGATATCACCGCGGCCATTAGCCTGATCTTCAGGCTTTCCCGGTCCCTGATTCATTCCTTTACAGTCACGGATATGTACATGCTTAATCCGGGAAATAACACTAGTGATTGCTTCTACCGGGTTTTCGCCGGACCTATGGATATGGCTGGGATCCATATCCAACCCAAAGGCGGGTGAGTTGATAGCCTCAAGGGCTAATAGTGATGTCCGGGTATCGAAAATTGCAGCGCCGACGTGAGCCTTAACACACAGGGTAATGCCGTAATTTTCAGCCATAATACTCAATTCTCCCAAAGAATTGATGCGTTCCTGTAGTGACTTTTCATCGCCGCTCTTTCCTCCGGGACCGCAGTTTATCAGCGGAATACCAATTTCAACAGCTGCCTGCATGGCAGCTTCCATAATTTTTGGATCTTGATTCGGCTGTTCCATGGCGAGTAGCTCAAGATTATATTTTATTGAGAGTTCTTTTATGGTATGGGTAAGAGCTTTCCACTTACTTATAACAAGATGTTCGCTCATTCCATCTATCGCGGAAATTTCTATACCATCATAGCCGGATGCTTTAATATTTCTAAAGGCTGTTTCCATATCGTGTCCCCCGAAGAGAACCGAATTTGCTCCTAATTTCATTTTTTACGCTCCTTTAGCAATTTTAAAAATTATAATTGTGCAGCACGATGTTGTTTTGGAAGGGGGTGAGGCCGAACGGTTTTTCCACCTGACTCAAATGATTCTATTGCGGCAAATGTGTATTCCAGGGTTGCCAATGCATCCCGACCGGATGCACGAAGTTCTTCAAAAGGAACCTTATTAGTAACATCTTCAAGAAAAGCATGAATACGGTTTGGAAAAGTAGTGCCGAAATCGGTTATCCCTGTATTGAATTCCTCCGGCTTTGCTTCTGTTTTAGGTCCAAGATTTTCAGGATCCGGGGCATTCTCTGATCCCGGGGCCGGAAAATAAGAGTATTTTTCCACACAATTTTCAATGGAAAAACTTCCCTTTGTCCCGCCTACTTCAACACTCCACCATCCACCATATCCCATTGTTGTATCACCACGTTGGCTGAATAGGTATCCTACACAATCATTTGCGAATTTCACATGGATACTGTTGACTGAAACCATTGGATCCTGAGCCGTTTTACGGTGCCCGGGTCTATTCATGAAAGTTTGTATCTGTACTATATCGCCGCAGAAATGACGCATAATGCTGAAGGGGTGAGCGAGAAAGGCTTTTACGTGGAAATAAGGAAAACCTTTTGCATTCTGATTATCCATAGGTCCCTCATAACTAAATTCTCCTCCCTGAAAACCCATTCTCATAAGACAATAGAGCTTTTCGCCAACTTTTCCCTCTGCCAGAGCTTCTCTTGCTTTATCTGCAGGAGCACTAAAATAGTGATTAAGGTTACAACCCAGATACACTCCTTTTTTAGCGGCAAAAGAGACCATTTCCCGGGCTTCAGTTATAGTATTTGATATGGGTTTTTCTACCAGAACATGTTTTCCGGCACTCAGGGCTTCCATGGTAGGTTCAAAGTGCCAACCCCCATTTTCATCTCCTCCGGTACAAACATCAACCATATCAAGCTCCGGGTGGGCTGTTAACATTTCATTAAGTGAGTAATATACTTTAACCCCATGTTTTTCCACCGCCAGATCTGCACGTTCCTTAATTACATCACATACGGCTACAAGCTCTGCAAGAGGATCATCCATATGTGCCTGTGCATGATTCTGTCCGATTCCTCTAAAACCGACGACCCCAACTTTTAACGCCATACTATTCCTCCTAAGAATATATTCAATATTTTATAACAAGTAAGGATCTTTCAAAATTGTTTTTTTGAAAGATCTGCCTATTAGTCAGAAGTTTTTGGAACCAAGTAATTCTATGTAACGTAAGTAAATATAACCACTTTCCAGAAACTTCAAAAGGCAATTTCCTAAAAATCGTCGATTTTTGAAATTGCTTCAAGTGACTTAACATCATACTAAAGAGGGTAGTTTGTGCCGGAGAAGAAAACCTTGACGATAGTGCCAAAAGCTAGCATAATATTACCAATTGTTGAGGATACCTATGAGTGATATAGATAAGAGTTCTAAAATAATTAATTTTCCCGCAGGTTCTGGAACATTCATTCACATAATGCGAATTCCGAATCACGGAACCCACTCGAGCCTACATAGACATGATTTTACCGAGCTTGTTATTATTCTGGATGGTTACGGCTCACACAAAGTTGATGATGAGATCTATGCTATCGAAACGGGTGATGTTTTTGTTATACTGGGTGATACTGCTCATGGTTATCTCGAGACGGATCATCTTTCCCTTATCAATATTCTTTTTTACGATGAAAAACTGGGGCTGCCTCTGGCCGATATTGCTGATACCCCCGGATATCATGCTCTTTTTACCCTGGAGCCAAAGTTAAGAAAAGAGGGAAAGTTTCAAAACCGCCTGCGCCTTTCAACAGAAGATTTGGGAATGGCGGTAAAACTGGTGTATAGGATGGAAGGAGAGCTCGAAGGAACAAAATATGGGAAACGTTACATGGCCTCAGGTTATCTTATTCAGCTTATCGGGTTTCTTTCACGATGCTATTCTGATATTCATGTAGATCAGAGAGTACCTGTTACACAGATTAGTGAAGTTTTGGGTTTTCTTGATAGAAATTTTGACCAGCCTGTCTCTATTGATCAACTTGCGGAAATAGCTCACATGTCCCAGACTACGCTCATAAGGACTTTTACAAAAATCGTCGGGCGCACTCCGATTGATTATCTTATTCGCCTGCGGGTTTCCAAGGCCGAGCAACTTTTGAAATCGAGCAACCTGAATATAACAGAAATTGCTCTTCGGGTAGGATTTAGTGACAGTAACTATTTCTCCAGACAATTCAGGAAGGTGCGAAGAAAGAGTCCACGGGAATTTAGACAGGAGATACAGGAAAATTCCCAATTTTCCTAATTCCATCCAGAATAGATGTTTTTTCAGTGTTTATTATAATTTCAGCATTATCCGGTTCATCATACAGGGCATTAATTCCGGTAAAGTTTAAAATCTCTCCGGCAAGAGCTTTTTTATACAACCCCTTAGGATCGCGTTTTTTACACTCCTCAATATCACACTTGACATATACTTCACTGAATGAGCCTGTAGGGAAAAGATTTCTTACAAATTCCCGCATCTCTTTTTTGGGAGATATAAAACTGCAGAGAACAATAAACCCGGCATCATACATAAGCCTTGCTATATGTCCTATTCTTCGTATATTTTCCTGTCTCTCTTTTTCTGTAAAACCCAGGTCACTATTAATTCCATGCCGAACATTATCACCATCAAGGAGGTAGACCTGTTTTCCTTCATCAAAGAGTTTTTTCTCAAATTCTCTTGCAAGAGTTGTTTTGCCTGATCCGGACAGACCGGTAAACCAGAAAATGTGAGCTTTATGTCCCTGTCTTTCTTCCCGCTCCTCTTTTCTTATCAACCTATCTTCCCAAACCACATTTGTTGATTTCTTTTCTTCAGTACTTTCCGAATCGATTTTCCCAATCTCTTTAATTATCATTCCAGCAGCCACCGTCAAGTTTGTAACTGGATCAATCAGGATAAAACTGCCTGATTGCCGGTTCTTGAGATAGGGATCTAAAAATAAAGGTGACGCCGTTTCAATCTGGACTCTCCCAATTTCGTTTAAGACCAGTTGCTCTGCTGTTTCTCTATGAAGAGTAGCAACATCAATTTTGTATCTTAAATTTCTCACACGGCCCTGAAGGTTCCTTGTGGTGTGCTGAACTATATAATTAATTGATGTGTTTAATGGTTTTGTATTATCCAACCAGCAAAGAGTTGCTTCGAATTTATTGGAAATAACCGGAATATTATGCTTTCTTACAATCATATCACCGCGGCTTATATCTATCTCATTTTCAAGAGTAATAATGACGGATTGCCCTTCAAAGGCCTCTTCCTGTTTGGTTTCAGAGAAAATAAGCTCTTTTATTCGGGACTCTGTTCCAGAGGGGAGGGAAATGATTTCTTCACCAACTTTAATGGTACCCGAGGCTACCCGTCCTGCAAAACCTCTGAAATCAGGATGCTGACGAACCACATACTGTACGGGAAAGCGGAAATCGATAAGATTTCTGTCTGCTGATATGGTGACAGTTTCCAGATGATGCATAACTGTTGTACCACTATACCAGGGCATTTTTTTGCTTTTATCGACTACATTGTCTCCTTTAAGTGCAGAAATTGGAATAAATGAGATGTCATGGATATTCAATTTTTCTGAAAATGTTACATAATCTTCTACTATTCTATTATAGATATCTTCGGACCAGTCTACTAAATCCATCTTGTTAACAGCAACGAGAAGGTGAGATATTCCTAAGAGAGAGGCAATAAATCCATGTCTTTTGGACTGAGTCAGGACACCTTTTCTGGCATCAATTAAAATAATAGCGAGATCGGCGGTAGAAGCTCCTGTAATCATATTTCGTGTATATTGAACATGTCCCGGAGTGTCAGCTATGATAAATTTTCTTTTTGGTGTAGAAAAATAGCGGTATGCAACGTCTATAGTTATTCCCTGCTCCCTTTCTGCTCTTAGCCCGTCTGTAAGAAGGGCGAGATCTACCTCTTCATCCCCTCTTAATGTGCTTGCTCGTTCCAACTCTTCCATCTGATCCTGGAATATCGCTTTACTGTCGTAGAGCATTCGGCCAATTAGTGTACTTTTCCCGTCATCCACACTTCCTGCTGTGGTAAATCGGAGAATGTCCATAGGTACATAGTTCTCAATACGGTTAGTATTGTTCATATAAATTCCTTTACTCAGGTTTTTTGTGATACGAAACTAGTACTCAGTACAGCTTAAACTTACAGGTTCTTATGCAGTACCCGGGGGTATATGCAAGAAAGAATACGAAATCCTAGCGAGCTGGAAGTAAAAAATCCAGATTTTTTACTTCGTATTCTGACGCAGCAGATACCTACCGCGTACAAGTAAGAATCCTAAGCTTTAAGTTGTACAGAGTACTAGAAATATCCAAGCTTTTTGCGGTCTTCCATAGCAGTTTCGCTACGTTTGTCATCCGCCCGCCCGCCACGTTCTGTAGTTCTTGTTGCTGCGATTTCTGTAATGATATCTTCAACTGTGGCGGCCGGGGATTCAACAGCCCCGGTACAGGTTATGTCGCCAATAGTTCTAAAGCGAACACTTTTTTCAATAATTTTCTCTCCGTCTAATGGTTGTACGCAATGGGAAGCTGCAAGAAGTACCCCATCTCTTAATATAATTTTGCGTTTATGGTTAAAATAGAGGTTTGGCAATGCAATATTCTCAAGAGCGATATACTGCCAGACATCCAATTCAGTCCAATTGCTTAAAGGAAAAACTCTAAAGTGCTCTCCTTTTTTTTTGCGCCCGTTAAAAATATTCCAGAGTTCCGGTCTCTGATTTTTTGGATCCCACTGCCCAAAACTGTTTCTAAAACTGAAAAAACGTTCCTTTGCCCTGGATTTTTCTTCATCCCGCCTGGCGCCTCCGCAGGCAGCATCAAATGAAAACTCATCTATTGCATCCAGAAGTGTTACTGTTTGCAGCGAGTTTCTGCTTGTTGCCGGGCCGATCTCTTCTTCCACTCTCTCTTTATCTATGGAATTCTGTACGGTACGTATTATTAATGCAGCTCCCAGTTCTTTTACAAATCGATCTCTAAATTCAATTGTCTCATCAAAATTATGACCTGTATCAATATGCATCAATGGAAAAGGAATTTTCCCTGGATAAAAAGCTTTTTTTGCAAGATGTGCCATACAAATCGAATCTTTTCCCCCGGAAAAGAGCATAACTGGTCGTTCAAACTGAGCTGCCACTTCCCGAATGATATAGATGGCCTCTGCCTCAATTTGCCGAAGGTGATGCATTTTATACTGAGTCATGTGGGTCATGTGAGCTCCTCAAATTGTTTACTTCCGTATACAAGAAACCAGTTATTTAGCAGTGTTTTTTTGTTATATTTCATCTCTTTTTTTGTTTCATAATCAAGAACTGTTGCCCCTGCGTATCTGCAAACAGCATGAGCAGCAGCGGTATCCCACTCCATGGTGGGAGCAAACCGGGGATAAATATGGGCGGTATTGTCAGCTATCATACAGAGCTTAATAGAGCTGCCGGAAGAGACCAGAGAGATGTTTTTAAACGGCTTTTTTAGTTTTAAGATGAAATTTTCTGTTTCGGGTGTTACATGAGAACGGCTTGCTACTACTTTCACTGTATCGGTTATATACTTATGAACCTGAAGCCTTTTTGCAGGAGCAAAAACAGAGGAGCCAATATTTTTTGAAGCTTCAACCAGTTTAAAAGACCCTAAATTGTTACATCCACAATAAAGCGTATTGGAAACAGGGATATATACAAATCCTGCTATAGGGACACCCTCTTCAATGAGGGCAATATTTACCGTAAACTCCCCATTTTTTTTGATAAACTCTTTCGTTCCATCTAAAGGATCAATCAGCCAATATCTTTTCCAATTTTTTCTCTCATTATAGGGGGGCTCTTTACCTTCTTCAGATATAAGAGGAAGAAGTTCTCCCTCAATTTTAAGTTGACTTAGTCCTTTTACTATTGTTTCATGGCTGTGAGAATCCGCCAGAGTCAAAGGAGAAGAATCTTTTTTTATTTCAATACCAAAATCTTCTGAGGTATAGACTTTTAAAATTGCTTTTCCGGCATTAATTGCTATTTCTGCAATAGTGCGAAAGGTTTTTCGATCCATATACATAAAATAGTTCCTGCAGGAGAAAAAAACCTTGACGATTTTTCCTATTACTAGCACAATATTACCGAACTATACTTAATGGATACTATCAGCTAAAAGTTGGCGAGGAGAAAAGCAATGAACTTACGTGATTATATCGGTGATGCAAAACAATTAGGTTTTATTCAGCGGTGCAAACTGTCTGAAGGGAAAATGGACAATGTCGATGCTGCGGTCATTCAGAATGGCAATGGTCTGAATATGATGGTTCTGCCTGGTCGGGGAATGGATATTCCGTATGTCTATGTTGATGGAATGGGTCTGCACTTTTTTTCCGGTACCGGAATTACCGCTCCGGCTTATTATGACAAAGAGAATGTTGAGTGGCTGCGAAGCTTTTTTGCCGGAACACTCACTACCTGTGGAATAACTTATGCAGGACACCCTCAGGTTGATGGTGATGAACAACTTGGTCTGCATGGGCGGATCTCAAATACACCTGCCGAAGATGTAAGAGTCTTTCAGGAATTTGAAGATGGAGTTCTAAAATTGGCCGTTGAAGGAACACTGAAAGAGGTGAAATTTTTTGGTGATTATGCAGTGCTGATGCGGCGGATAGAGACCGATTCAACCCGTAAGGGCTTCACCATTATAGATATCATTGAAAATCGCGGAACGGCTCCAATGCCCATGATGATGCTTTATCATATAAATTTTGGTTATCCAATGTTGAACCCTAATGCGGGTGTTGTCACCAGTGGAGGAACTCCTGTTCCTGGAAATGATAATGCTGAGTTGAAAGGTGAACTGGATAAATGGAACACCTTTCAGGAAGCAGTAGATGTCTATCCCGAACGGCTTTTTTATCATACCTTCCGGAAAGAAGATGGACCTGCAGTTGTTGAGTTACTTCAGGACAGGTCAAAACCTGATACTTCACCCCGGGTACGGATGGAATTTGATCCGGAAGTACTCCCGAATATGGTTCAATGGAAATCGATACAGAAACAGCAGTATGTTGTTGGTTTGGAGCCCTGCACTGTGCTTCCGATCGGAAGAGAAAAATTGCGGAACGAGGGAAAACTCCCCATGCTCCAGCCGGAAGAGCGACGTGAAATACGCATTAAATATGATTTTATTAAGCCGGAATAAGCGACTGTGAGAACAGAAAAATTTCTTGATATCGTTAAAAAAAGACAATCTATTCCCTGGACAGCAGATCTTGAGTACTGGATTGCCGGCCGTGAACAGGATGGAACAGCGGATCCAGCCTGGAGAACAGAAGCTGGGTATCTTGATCTCTGCAAATCTCTGGGAGTATTTCCTTACTATAAGTATGATCAATTTTGGTGCGGAAAACCCGAATATGATCATACGGTACAGATTCTGATCGATCAGGGACCAAAACATATCAAGACAACATGGAAAACACCTGTTGGAATAATATCTGAATCGGTAAATTTTATGGATGGAAGCTGCTCATGGGCTCACACAAAACATGCAGTCCAGGGAGAGGAAGATCTAAAAGTTTTTGAGTATCTGATTGAACATCGTCACATGGTTCCGCAGTTTCTTGACAATTATCCAGACCAGTTGCAAAGATGGAAACAGTTTGGAGGTTTGCCGGCACTGGCAATGCCCAGAGGACCTTTGTCTGCACTCTTTTATGAGTGGGCCGGTGTGGTGAATGGGGTCTACCTGCTCATGGATTACCCCGATCGTATGAAACATATATTCCGGATGATGAAAGAGCAGGAGAAACCGCTGCTTCAATCATTGGCAACGCTGCAGCCTCCACTGGTTCACTTTGCTGACAATGTTTCCGGAGATAATATGTCAGGATATTTTGATCAATACATGCGGAATGTTTACGAGGAGCGGCTTCAAATACTCCATCCCGCAGGGGTTCCCTGTGCAGTGCATCTGGACGGTGTGATTAATGACATTGCCGGAAAGGTTGCTGATGTAGGGATTGATATTATTGAGGCATTAACACCTGCTCCCGGAGGGACTGTTGAAGTCGAAGATATCCGGGCTATCGTAGGTGATGATTCGGTTGTCTTATGGGGCGGCGTACCGGGCACCATGTTCACCAGTCCTTACACCTGGGATGATGTTCGCCGGCAAATTGACCGCACTATAGCTGCCTGGAAAGGAACGCCTTTTGTTATTGGTGTGGCCGATCAGGTTCCAGCGGATGGTAATATTGAAATAGTGAAAAAGATCAGTGATTATTTACTGGAAAAAGCAAATTTTTAGGATGACATATGATGAAAACAGAACTTGATAAAGGTATAGATAACTCCCTGCAGGGTCCTGAAGCAGGGGCAATAGTAAAGCGTATACGGGAAAAAACTGCAGAGTGGGGTGTTGCCCTGCCTCCTGTAGAACCGATGCTGTTTGATTTTGGGTTGGGTGATTTTGATACCATTGGAGAGACTGAGTTCTGGATTGCCAACGAAGAGGAGAATGGCTATTGCGGTAAGTATATGTTTCTGTTTACCGGCCAGCGCTGCCCGGAGCATATGCATAAAGAGAAACATGAGACTTTTTTCATTATGAAAGGTGATGTTGAGATGACTGTAGAAGGTGATACATTTATCATGCATCCCGGAGATGTCCTCCCGTTAAACACCTCAACATGGCATACTTTCAAGGCTGCTACCGATTGTCTTATTCTGGAGATATCAAAACCCAGTGTTATTGCAGACAATTATTTCTCCGATCCAAGGCTGGGGTATAAAGAGTAGATTATACTAACCCCTGCCCAGTGTGATTAAAGTAAAAACCAACCCAATAGTACAAACTCTATTACCTTTGGGTGACCACTTTCTCCTTGTTATTCAAAGCGCTTTGGTAAATATACTTGACACCTTGAAATATGCATGCAATAATCAATTGTACCCAAAGCGCTTTGGATTAATTGGAGTAAGAAAGAATTAATGGTAAAATTGACTGATATTGCAGAAAAAATTGGACTCTCGCTCACTACTGTATCCAGAGCTTTGAATGATCACAGCGATGTCAGTCAAAAAACAAAGGGAATAGTTAGAAACACTGCAAAACAGATGGGGTATGTACCTAATCGTATGGCTCAGAACCTTGCGATGAAGAAAAGTCACCTTATCAGCCTTCTATATGACGATTATAATGAATCGATTGTATTTCAATCCTTCACTTTTGAAGTAATTTCCGGTATTCGAAACTATTTTGGGAATACTCCTTATGATCTTTTAATGGTACCGGAAAACACCAAGGGTAAAAGCAGGGAATCACTTAAAAATACCTGCCTTTCACGAGGGGTTGATGGTCTGTTTGTAGTTGGCATAAGGTCTGATGACTCCTATATAGATGAACTTAAGGAGGATTTTATACCAGCTGTTGTAATTGATTATCCTTTAACCGGGAAAAGAATATCCTATGTTGAATCGGATAATATGAAAGGGTGCAGACTTGCCATTAATTATCTTGCTTCCAAAGGTCATAGGGATATTGCATTTATAAATGGTCATAACCTGGCAGCGGTCAGCTCGATCCGTTTTAATGGATATAAAACAGCTCTTGAGGAAAATAGGATTCCATTTGATCCCGACCTTACCATAGAAAGTGACTATACTGAGGAGGGGGGATACAGGACAGCGAAAAAGCTGTTAGAGGAGAAAATAAAATTCTCTGCTCTTTTTGCTGCTTCAGATCTGATGGCTGTAGGGGCTATTAAGGCTTTGAAGGAAGAAAATTACCGGATTCCTGAAGATGTTGCTGTTATTGGTTTTGATGATGTATTTTTTGCGGGATACTCCCATCCAGGATTAACAACAGTTAGACAGCATAAATTCGAGATGGGTTATCAGGGGGCAAAGCTGCTGCATAAGATTATAGAACATCCTGATTATATTCCAAGGAGGAAAAAGATTGATGTTGAACTTATTATTAGGGGTTCTGCATAAGGTGTGTAAACAGGATAGTAGATTTTTTTAGAAGTTTCCGAAGCGCTTTGAGTATAAGATCTTAATTGATTTATTAAATTTCTATCCGTCTATAAGACGGAATACTATGGAGGTTAGAATGAAAAAATTACTTACATTTACTATGGTTTTGGTATTTTTATGTGTCGGGACAATGTTGTTTGCAAGTGGAGAACAGGATTCCGGGTCTGCAAATTTGGCAGAGATGACAGGAGCCGATGCTGCAAGTTTTACAAAGTTTGCTGTCGAAGAGGGAGCAACAATCGTATTGTCAGGCTGGGGTGATCAAACAGAACAGCAGATTTATAAAGATGCAATAGTCCGCTTTAATAAAATTTACCCCGATGTAATTGTAGATTATCAGCCAATTCCGGCAGATTTTCAGACAAAACTGAAGGCTATGATGGCCGGGGGAACAGCACCGGATGTTTTTTATGTTGATGACCAACTGATGACAGCTTTCGGAACTACCGGACAGCTTTTACAGCTGGATGGCTACATGGCGGAGGCTGATGTAACCCGTGGCGATTTTATTGAATCTTTGCTTACCCTGTTTACTCTGGACGGTAAAACCTATGGTCTTCCAAAAGACTGGGGAACCTTAGGTCTTGTCTATCTTCCTGCAGCATTCAAGGAAGCAGGTATAGCCGAACCAACAGATGACTGGACATGGGATGATCTTGCTGAAGCAGCAGGAATAATTGTTGAAAAAACAGATTACGCAGGTTTTGGGCAGAATGCAGACTGGGCAAGATTTGCTCCTTGGGCCTTTGCTAATGGCGGAACTTATACCAATGCAGATTTTAGTGAAGGAACCATGAATACTTCTGCTGTAAAAGGTGCCGCTGAGTACCTTCTTAAGATGAAAAATGACGGTGTCCTTGTTACCAGTTCTGATGTTGGTGCCGGATGGTGCGGGGAAGCTATAGGTAAAGAACTGATTGCCATGACTTATGAAGGCGGTTGGATGGTTAACTATATGAGGAATGATTTCCCTGATGTTAACTGGAAAGCAGTACAGGTAGCCAAGGCTCCGAATGGTGAAAGGTCAAATGTTATCTTTACAAATGCTATTGGAGTTAATGCAAAAACAGAATACCCCAGAGCAGCAGCAGCTTTTACTCTTTATCTTACAAGCAGGGAGAATCAGGCTGAAGTAGCAGCAACAGGGTTTGCTTATCCTGCTCATCCTGATCAGTTGGACCTGATTCAGGATCCTAATGATAGAGCCATTTCAGCAGGAGGCCTTGTTGGTGTAGTAGCCAATTGGGGACCAAATACAGGAAAGATTAATGATGAAGCATCAAAAGCGATTGAAAGAATCTATCTTGGTGTACTTGGAGTTGATGCCTCTTTTGCAGAAGCTGATAAGAAAATCAATGCAATATTAGCAGGCGAATAGTAATTTAGATTTTGGATAGGCAGGAGAAAATTTTCTCCTGCCTGTTTATAAATAATTGGGAGGAAATGTGAACAAACAATCATCTTTAAGCAGTATGAAAAAGAAAGAAGAGCTTGCCGCGTATGCATTTCTTTCTCCCTATCTGTTAGCAACATTAGTTTTTACAGTTGGTATGCTGGTGTTTGCCTTCTACATCAGCCTTCATAGTTGGAATATGTTTCAAAAACCGGAGTTTGTAGGTTTTAAGAATTATGCAAAGGCTTTCATGTCTAAGGACTTTAGACGGGGGTTTTTAAATATTTCATGGTATACCCTGATCGTGGTATTTACCCAGACATTTACCGCTATGTTTATGGCGGTAATTCTCTATAAACCCATTCCGGGAAAACTTTTTTTTAGAACATTTTTCTACGCCCCAAGTGTTACCTCTTCTGTGGTTATTTCCATGATTTTCATGTGGCTTTTTCTGAAAACGGGTTATATTAATCTGCTCTTTGAAAATGTTGCAGGAGTTTTTGGTTTAGAGTGGCATAATATTGAATGGTTGAATAAACCGGATGGTATTTTTCAGCTAATTGCAAGGGCATTCGGGGGAGATATTGCCTATGAAAAATGGTATTTCCATGGACCGAGCATTACCTTGCTGTCTGTGATGCTACTGGCCATTTTTACAACTTCACCAACTTTTATGATCATGTTTCTCGCAGCACTTGTTAACATTCCTCCCTCTCTTTATGAATCAGCTTCGATAGATGGTGCTTCACGATGGAAACAGTTCTGGAAAATAACCCTGCCGATGTTGGGGCCAATTACCACACTGGTTGTGGTGCTTGGCACTATGGGCTGTATTCAGATGTTTGATTATGTAAAGCTGGCGACAGCAGGAGGACCCCTGGATACAACACTGGTTCCTGTTTATCAAATATACACGGAAACACTCGGTATAAATGGTCCGATAAGGGCAGGGTATGGAGCTGCAATGGCTTTTATTCTTGCAGTAGTAATATTTGCACTGACATATATACAGAGAAAAGTTATTGAAGAGAAAACGGAGCAATATTGATATGGAAACAACAAAATTTTTAAAAAACAAATTATCAATTAGAGCGAAAGTAATAATTGCGGTAAGGTATTTAGTATTGATATTTATTTCTACAGTTCTTTTTGCTCCATTTATTCTCTCCTTTTTTGGGACATTTAAAACTAATGCAGAAATAATTGCATGGCCCCCCAAATTTCTTCCCGATAACTGGCTCTGGGAGAACTGGGCGAATACATGGAATACCGATTTAGGAAGGGGTGGAACATTTCCGCGATGGTTGTTCAATACAGCTTTTCTTTCGGTTCTAACATCAATATTGCAGGTACTCTTTTGTGCTATGGGTGGATACGCTTTTGCGCGGTTAAAATTCAGGGGGAAAAACATAATCTTTACCTTTATGCTCTCCTCCATGATGCTTCCCGGGATAGTAACCCTTGTACCCAAATATGTTTTTATGTCAAAACTTCATCTTATCAACACCTATTGGGCCCTTATTCTTCCCGGCTCTGTTGAAGCTTTTGGAATTTTTCTCCTAACCCAGTATTTTAAGTCAATCCCGGCCGAACTTGAGGAGGCTTGCACAATTGATGGAGCAAGTTTTATGGATATTTTTAGGAATGTAGTCATTCCTCTCTCCAAGCCGGCCCTCCTTACACTATTTATTCTGAAGTTCCAATCCATGTGGAATAATTTTATGGATGCCTTGCTGTATCTTAGTAAAGTCAGTATGTGGACTCTCAATGTTGCTCTTATGACCTTCCAGCAGCAATATAAATCAGAAATGAACCTTGTCCTTGTGGGTGCAATGTTTAATGCTATTCCTGTTCTATTATTGTTCTTTTTATTTAGCAAGTACTATATAGAGGGTGTTTCTTTTAGTGGTCTGAAAGGGTAAGAATAAAAATTATATATCAATAGACTATTATCACTATTCAACTAAAAGCAGTAGGTTGGAAATATTTGAGGGTTAAATAATGTCCAAAAACTCGAATATTTAGCAGTTTTTATACAGGAGACAGCATGAGTATTACCTATAATATTGGAAAAGATGAATATAAAAATTGGATGATTACTGAGACAGCTTTCAATCCTGAAACCACTGGTAAATTTGAAACGTTATTCTCCCTTGGAAATGGTTATATGGGACTTCGGGCTTCGGTTGAAGAGGGGACTCCAGGTGAAGTAAGAGGTTGCTATGTTGCTGGATTATTTGATGAATTTCCCGGTGAAGTTACTGAATTGCCAAATATTCCTGATTGGACAAAAATAAGCATAAAACTTGATGGAGAATTATTCAGTCTGTGCAATGGGAAAATTCTCTTTTGGCAACGGCAATTGAATCTGCGAAATGGTGAGCTGGTAAGAATAGTCGAATGGCAAAGTTCTTCAGGGAAAATAACACGTTTAGCATTTAGACGATTCGTATCCCTGTGCAATCTGAACAATGCAGCAATAAAAATTGAGGTCATTCCAATTAATTATTCAGGTGTCATTGAAATCCTTTCAGGAATTGATGGACAAGTGTCTAACAGCGGTGTCCAACATTTTAAAGAGGGAAATTCAAGTTTAGATAAGGATGGTTTCATTTCTACGACATCACGTACCCAGGAATCGAATATTGGGCTTACTGTTGCTGTAAAACACCTGTTTTACAGAGATGGCGGCAGCATATCAGAATTAGAACAAGTCAGAACCGGAAGGAGACGGATATCTCTCTTATCACGTTGTGAGGTCATTGAGGGAAAATCCTTCTGCATGGAAAAATTGGTTGTAGTTTGCTCTAGCCGTGATCCTGAGTTTAGGGAAATAGCTGGACTATCAGATAAAAGCTTGGAAATAAATGCATTAGGGAAACTTAAGGAAGCCAGTCTACTGGGCTATGATAGTCTTTTTAGAAATCACAAGGCAGAATGGGACAGAATATGGGATAACGATGATATCTCCATTGACGGCCCCGATTTTGATCAACTTGCAATCCGATTTTCCATCTTCCATATCCATCAGATGACACCAGTTCATGATGATCAAATCGGTATTGCTGCCAAAGGTCTTTCAGGAGAAGGGTATAAGGGGCATGCTTTCTGGGATGCTGAGATTTTCATTTTGCCTTTTCATACTTTTACCGCACCGGAAACTGCTAAAAATCTTCTTCTATATCGATATAGATCACTTAGAGGAGCAAGAAAAAAAGCAGAAGATAATGGTTTCAAAGGGGCAATGTATTCCTGGGAATCGGCGGATTCGGGGGTTGAAGTAACACCAAAGTGGGGTGCAGTTGATATAGAAACTGGTGAGCAAATACGGATCTGGAGCGGCGATCTGGAAATCCATATTACTAGTGATGTGGTATATAGTCTTTGGCAATATTTTGAAGTAACTAGAGATTATGATTTTATGTTCAGATATGGATTGGAGATAATGCTGGATACCTCTCGTTTCTGGGCAAGCAGACTTGTTTATAACAAATCAGAAGACCGTTATGAGATAAATGATGTTATGGGACCGGATGAGTACAGCGAACATGTAGATAATAATGCATTTACAAATTATATGGTTATGCGGCAAATAGAAAAAACTCTCCAGTTTTCCGGATGGATCATAAAGAATAAGGCAGATGTGTGGGCAAAGGTTGCGACTTTATTGAATCTCACTATGAATGAGCTCAACGACTGGAAAGAAAAAGTAGGGAAAATATTTTTACCAGGGGATAAAATTACCGGTTTTATTCAGCAGTATGAGGGCTTTACGGATAAGAAGATGATTGATCTTTCCAAATACAAAGGAAAAGTTGGTGCTATTCTGGAAGATTACAGCTGGAAAGATGTGGTTCAGAGTCAGGTTGTTAAGCAGGCTGATGTGATAATGCTTCTCTATCTTGAGGGTAATGATTTTTCCAGTGAAACAAAAAAAGTAAACTGGGATTATTATGAGCCGAAAACCCTCCATGATTCTTCATTAAGTGCCGGTATACATGCAATTGTAGCAGTTGATATGAATGAAGTTGAAAAGGGCTATGAGTATTTCCAGAAATCCATAAGAATTGATTTGGGTGATAATATACAGAGTAGTACCGACGGACTTCACGCTGCATCCCATGGAGGAAACTGGCAGGCGATAGTAAATGGTTTTGGGGGAGTCCGTATTTCAGCCGATACCAACTTACGGATCAATCCTCGTCTTCCAAAAGCATGGAAGAGTCTTAAATTTAACCTTACCTGGAGGGGTACTGAGTGTTGCATTGACATTTCTGTAAAAGAATTATTCCTGAAACCTATTTCAGTTTTAGAGAAATCATTTTATGTAGAAGTATATGGTAAAAAGTATTTTCTGGATTCACCTGAAGGAATAAGAATAACTTTATGATAACTTTCATTAGAGCCCGTCATTAGATGCTACAGGAGCATGATTGTGAAAAAATTTATTGGTTGTCGACTTGGCTGTTGGATTTCCCTGATAACTGTTTTGCTGCTGATTACAGCAAGCTGCAGTAGTATAAGCAGGGATAGCAGTGTGCCAGTGGACGAATCCAGGACTACTTATCCTGCCTTTGAGTACAATAGTTCTGAATTTCCTTTAATCAGGCAAATAGATACACCTTCTGCCGGATTCCTGAAAACAGACACCGGGAAAATAGTCCTTTATACCGGAGAATACAATCTTATACTGAATGGTGAAAAGTTAATTCTATCTCATGGGAATAATCCCGGTTCATTAGCGCTAAGTCCTCTGGGAGAAGATCTTAATTTGCTCTCTTCCATAAAGAGTGTTGAGATCATCGATGAGGATGAGCTGTGTGGTGTGTTGCTTCATGGGCAGTCGTCATGGGCAGATTTTTCAATGGAGCTTTTACTCTATAAATATAACCCCGGGCTAATCCACTATAAGATTGATCTTACACCAACGGCTCCAGTTCCTTCTCAGGATGTTACACTGGAGTGGAGTTTTATCGATACTCCTACAGCCGCGATTACATCCGGTGGTTATACTTCATATGCGGATAGAGCTCCGGGTGCAGCTCCATGTTTTTATGGCTATGCTGAAAAAATAGACAGTACAATACTATTCTGGACAGATCTGACACGCTTAAACGACTTTTGCGAAGTTGTTCACTATTCGTCTTCGGCAACTCCATCACGGCGGGGATATACTTTCGGTCATAACATAGGATGGAATGATATCCGCCGTCTTCCGGAAAATGAGCCTTGTGTGATATATGACAACTATCTCTATATTACTCCCCGCGAACCCTCATCAGAGGATGAAGTCTTTAAACGTTATCTAACACAAGTTAGTGATATTTATGATCTGCTTGCAAAACCCGAGGGTATATTACCTGATTGGGATGACATTGCTGATAAAACAATTAATGATTTATATGATCCTGATACCTATGTGATTCTCAATGGTAAACGCTACTGGCGTGCCTATGTCGGAGATACCCGCAAGTCTGCTGAAGCGATAACTCAGCTGGATATCGGACTAGCGGCAGCCCGTTATAAGTATCGCTATGGAAGTACCGAACAAATTGATATGATTATTGATGAGAGTTTGTCGGCTTTGGGAGATTTTTTCAACCCAAAATTCGGGTTGATACAGAATTCCGGACCACTTGAGGTGACCGGTGATCAGGGGCGGGGTGATACCTGGTATGAACTGGGACACGTTCTTAAAGCAGCAGAATGGGGTTTGTTTGGATATGAAGAAGCGTCAGATCTCGCGAAAAGAAGCAGGGGCTCATGGATAAGTTTTGCGAAGGCAGTCAATTATCGTTTCCCTCAATTCTATAGATTTAATGAGTGGCAGGGAACAGGCAGGGAGCCTGATGCGGCAGGTGGATACGCTCTATACATGATTAGATTATCTGATCTCTATGATGAAGAAAGTGAAAAAAGCAGGTGCCTGCAGGAAGCTATGAACGCAGTGCAGGCCTTTCCCGGATATGGATTTGATTTTTCCTATGAAACCCACATGACTGCCGCTGCTGCATTAGCCGCAGCAGAGCTTGCTGTTCGTACAGGAGATGCTGGTTGGTTTGATTATTCATATGGTCCTATTGCAAATCTGATTCGTTTATCATGGATATATGAGGTTGATTATGGAAACGGGAAATCTGTAAGAACCTTTTTCGGCTTGAATCCAACACAGCGATCAGCTGCAATTACCCCAAAAGAGCAATATGAAACCTGGATTTATTTAAAGGAATATCTTAGGTTGGCACATGGTAGGATTGACCCAGCGGTCGAAAAACTAGTTGCCGAATTTTGTTACCATACTCTTGGTACAATGTTAAGCAGTATTCCTCCTTTTGTTTCCGATGGAATTATTACGGAAAAACCGGCAGCATATGATACCGTTGGACAAAACAGACTTGATCTTTATATCCCAATTGAGGATATGCGTGATGGATGGGATATATGGGGAGCGATTGGGCAGGAGGTCTATGGTGCAGGGATGGCACCTTCATTTGCTGCATTAGCGTATGAAGAGGTCTCTTCGGGTCTGACAGTGTACAGCGCGTATCCGATAGCAGATATTGATAACAGCAAGATGGATTACACTGTTGTGACTTTTTCAGGGGTTCCGGGAACATTTGCTCCTGTTTTAGTAACTGGATGTGCAGAAGTACTGGATACAGAAAAGAAATTTGTAGTCATAGAAAAAAATGGATCGGCACTTCTCTTCACAATTGAAGGAGGAGCAGCATACTACTTTTTTGCACTTTAAGCTGGAAGGAAAACCATTAAAGCAATAGAAAAATTATACTGGAAGAAAGGATTAACTAAATGAAAGTGGACAGAAAAAAGGTGAATATTATTAAATTGGATTGTGAATTTTTTCCTGACAGCAGCCGGGTCATTACCCGATATTTTTATCCGATCAAGCACAATGAAAGGGCATTGAATATAATTGATAGGGTAGCTTTATTATCGGAAGAAAGAGTTGATGAGCTTCTTGCTGAAAATCTTGAGCTTTTCTCTGATCGTCATAGAGATATCAATAAAGTTTTTAAAGATCACTATGAAGCAGCTGTAAATGAAACCGGATATAGTGGAACCTCTACTGAAAACAGAAAATTACTCACCGGAGCCTATTTTACCATGGAATATTCTGTAGCCTCCGCTGCTTTTTTTAATCCATCAATGGTGCCTCACCCTGATCAGAGTGAAATTCAGGATGGGGAATTAAGGTTTATCCAGAGCTTCAGAGCTGTAGGAGAGGGACATATATCTTCTATATTATTCGGTGAGGGGCTGTTAAAGAAAAATGGAGAAATATTTATTGAAGAGAACAGTCAGTTTCTTGATCTGGGGACGATTACACATGTCAGTGATACCGTGTATGAATTGAATTTTAGTAAGGATTCAGAACTTTCTTCACGGGCAATTTTCCCTGTTCTTGAAGATGAACGTTTGGGAATTGAAGATGCCAGGTTTGTCAGGTTCGAAAACAATGCTTCCGATGAAGGTAGTGATGTAACATATTATGCCACATTCACTGCATATAGTGGTGTTGAAATATTTCCCAAAATTATTGAGACCAAAGATTTCTCACATTTCCGGGTTACTCGTCTTAAGGGAAAGGATTCGAAGAATAAAGGGATGGCTCTTTTCCCGGAGAAGATAAACGGGCAGTACGCTATGATAGCCCGGCAGGACAATGAAAACCTTTTTATTATGTTTTCTGATGATATTTATACATGGGAAAATTCGAAACTGCTTCAAATACCGGAACAGCCCTGGGAATTTGTTCAGATTGGAAATAACGGTTCTCCCATAAAAACTGCTTACGGTTGGCTTCTTCTTACCCATGGTGTTGGTGCCGTAAGAAGATATTGTATGGGAGCGCTTCTTCTTGATTCCAATGACCCCTCAAGAGTTATAGCTTCTCTTAAGAGACCTTTTCTCTGCCCTAGTGAGCTGGAACGAAACGGATACGTTCCCAATGTGGTCTACTCTTGCGGTGGGCTTGAACATAATGGTTTTTTGATTGTTCCCTATGCAGCGTCGGATACAAGCTCCAAAATAGCAGTATTGTCAGTGGATGAATTGGTGAAGAATATGGATAAAAGAAGATAGGTGAGCCAATTTCATAAATCCTAGAATAAAACTGTGCGGGTTAATGCTGTTTTCTGACCAGGAATAACTGACTTTATCAGTGATCGGAAAAACCTATATGCAATCGGTTCATAATTTTATAGAACGGTTTAACATATTGAAGCGGGCTTGGAAAACAGATGCGATGACATTTGTTTTAGATTTCTGATTAAGGGTTTAAAATCCAGAAGTGCCAAAATATCTCTTTCCAGATCAATACCCGGGGCAATTTCAATCAGCTCAAGACCCGTATCTCCTAATTGGAAAACCGCTCGCTCTGTGATATATAACACTTTTTGTTTATTCATGAGAGCTCGTTGAGCACTAAAAGATATCTGTTCAACAGCGGTTACAATTTTAGGAAATTTTCCCTCTTTAACAATATTTAATTGTCCATTATTAACTGCGATCTCAAGTCCTCCAGCGGTGAAGGTTGCACAAAAGACAACAATCTTGGAAGTTTGGCTGATGTTTATAAATCCTCCAACTCCTGCAATTTTATGGGTGAATTTTGAAACATTTACATTCCCAAACGAATCAATTTGCGCAGCTCCCAATGCGGCATAATCCAGTCCGCCCCCATCATAAAAATCAAACTGGGAATTTGCATCTATTACTGCCTGGGGATAAGCAGCGGCACCAAACCCTAATCCACTTGCAGGAAGTCCACCAATGGGACCGCTCTCCACAGTAAGGGTTATTTTATTCAGTAAATTCTTTTCAGCTGCTATTTTGGCAATATATTCCGGCATTCCTATACCCAGATTAGCAATTGCATATTCGGGTATTTCAGCACAGGCTCTTTCCGAAATAATTCGTCGGGGAGACATGGGTAATATCTCTGCATTTCCAGGCTGCTCAGATTCAGCGGGAGCGGGCATGCAGAATTCTACTTTAAAATTTGATCTATACAGTTCAGATTTTTCATGCGGTCTGCCTACTACAACTTTATCTACTAAAATACCAGGAACTTTTACCTGATGCGGATGTGCTGGTTTATCCAATATTTTTCCAACCTGAGCAATTACAATAGGGTAAGTCTCTTATATTAATATATTTTAATTCAGGGACTTCAATCTATTATGGTGTTCTTTCTAGGTGGAGCTGTTAACACCATATCAACTGCAACCGGACTCACATAAGCATAAGAAAAACTTTGGTAAAACCGGGGCGGTTCATTTGATCTATTGGTTAAGGGTTTATTCTTGAAGTAGATTCTCTAATAACTAATTCAGTAGGTAAGGTAATATGGGAAAGTTTTTTCTTCCCGGAAATTATTTTTTCTAAAAGGAGTTCAGCTCCTATAGCACCCAACTTTTCTTTTTGCTGATTTATAGTTGTAAATGGGCAAGAATGTATTTCAGAGTAAAAAATATTGTCAAAACCTACTAATGAAATATCTTTTGGGCAAGATAAACCAAACTCACTTATTGCCTTATAAACACCAAATAACATTAGATCGCAAAAAGCAAAAACAGCCGTAAACTCTAACCCTTCTAAAAAAATGCTTTTCATAACACTATAAGCACTCTCAACAGTTGT
>Ga0307988_1000372_pt1 | contig 32119 bp, 36 predicted proteins | sample EllFjometagen183_FD_203166 | JGI IMG/M metagenome (GOLD analysis project Ga0307988, IMG submission 203166) | Marine microbial communities from Ellis Fjord, Antarctic Ocean - #183 | ecosystem: Environmental > Aquatic > Marine > Unclassified | place: Southern Ocean | collected 2014-10-08 | reverse complement strand
AGAGGGGCGTTTGCACGATCCTCGATTACGTGAGAATTTCATAGAAAATATTTTTGTGTTGAAACGCTGGCGGGAAACACTCGAGCAAGGGAACACAGCCAGAAACCTGGTTGATTTTCACACCCGACACAAATATCTGATTATGGCCCGGAGCATAGAAAGTTACCGGAAGATGGGGAAACTGGTGGCCAGATCGGGAGAATTGGATGCCAAAATTCTCTACCAAGATTACCTGGAAATGTTGCTGAAAGCCTTGCGACTGAAAACTACGGTAGCGAAACATATCAATGTGTTGCAACATATCTTCGGCTATTTTAAAAAACAGCTCAGTGCTGATGAAAAGCAGGAAGTCATTTCCATCTTTGAAAGTTACCGCGCTTTGCAGATACCTCTGATTGTACCAATCACCTTGCTCAACCATTTTGTCCGTAAGTATGGGCAGCCCTATCTGCAGCAACAGGTTTATCTTAACCCCCATCCGCTTGAATTGAGTTTGAGAAATCATGTCTGATATTCCGGAGTTGCGCGTCCGTAAACTGAACAATTGTGAAATCTTTGACGACGGCCAGTTCGTCCTCTACTGGATGACCGCCTTCCGCCGTCCTTTTTATAACTTTGCTCTGCAGCGGGCAGTCGATCACGCCAGAAATCTGCAGAAACCCCTGCTGATTCTTGAAGCGTTGCGCTGCGATTATCCCTATGCCAGTGATAGATTTCACAGCTTTATTCTCCAGGGAATGGCTGACAACGCAGAACATTTTGCAACCACATCAGCTACTTACTACCCCTTCGTCGAAACCGAGGCAGGGACGGGCAAAGGGTTACTGGAAAAACTGGCGGAATTGGCCTGCCTGATTGTTACCGACGACCATCCCGGTTTTTTCTACCCGCATATGCTCCAGGCTGCGGCTAAAAAAGTTTCTGTTTCGCTGGAAGCGGTTGACAGCAACGGCCTGCTGCCGCTGCGCGCGGCAGATCATGATTACCCGACCGCCTATGCCTTCCGCCGTTTCCTGCAGAAACAATTGCCAGGACACCTGTTCGACTTTCCACTGGCCGATCCGTTGCGAGATCTCGATCTGCCACAACACGAAACTGTTGCCGAAGAAATCTTCCAACGCTGGCAACCGGCCACGACCGAGCTGTTGCTTGCCGATTCGACCAAACTTGCCCAGCTACCAATCGATCATAATGTGACTGCCGTTGAAGAACAGGGTGGATGGAGAGAAGCGGAATTTTACCTGCAGCGGTTTCTCGAAGAGCGGCTGCCGGAGTACCTGCAACGTAGTGAACCGGAGAAACAGGTTTCCAGCGAGCTCTCCCCCTACCTGCATTTCGGGCACATCTCAACGCACCAGATCGTCCAGCGATTATTTGAACTGGAGAACTGGACAATCGGAAATCTGTCGCCAGAAACCAGAGGAAAGCGTAGCGGTTGGTGGGGGCTGAGTGAAGCGGCAGAGAGTTTTCTTGATGAGCTGGTCACTTGGCGGGAGGTCGGATTTAATGCCGCATTGCTCCGGCCGAATTACGATCAGTTTGCTTCTCTTCCAGGGTGGGCCCAAGAATCGCTCGCCAAGCACCGTGACGACCCACGGGTTTATCTTTATAGTTTTGAAAGTTTTGAGCAGGCTCAGACCCACGATCCACTCTGGAATGCAGCGCAGAATCAGTTGTTGAGAGAAGGACGAATCCAGAATTATTTACGCATGCTCTGGGGGAAGAAGATTTTTGAGTGGAGTCCCGACGCTGAAACTGCTATGCAAACCATGTTGATTCTCAACGACAAGTATGCTCTTGATGGCCGCGACCCAAATTCCATCAGTGGCATTTTCTGGTGCCTGGGGCGTTACGATCGTGCCTGGGGCCCGGAACGGCCAATTTTCGGGAAAATTCGTTATATGACTTCGCAAAACACAGCCCGCAAGTTTTCCGTCAAATCTTACTTGCAGCGTTACACTAACCTTTGATGTGAACTTTTTGGTGAGAATGGGACGCTTTTACTTCTTATCTTAACGTAGGGCTCTGTATTGTCTCTCGGTTACTTCTTGCTAAAGGCAATCGTAATCTCACCGTCGCTCCAGACAAAATCTTCAGTCATGACCAACTGGCCGGACGAATTGACTTGGCCGTCAATACCGACAACGAACTGGCGGAGGAATGTTCCGTTGCGACTCAGAACAATACTCCAGCCACGTGTCTCACGTATTTTCGACGTACTATTGAATGTTGATTGCAGGGCAATTCCTGAACGACATCCCGCGGTGTCGATCAGGAATTGCCCTTCAATAAATGATCGCGGAAACTTTCATTAATTGGCTGCGGGCCGAGCCAGATACCGAGGTAGGCCACAGCAAAATCAGCTCCCGGTGCCGCTCCCAAGAGCTCACCGTTATGGCGCAATTCGGTGCCGATCTCAGGACGGTACGTCAAGCTGTAGCGGTCCCCTGGTTTGATATCTCGGAATAACTGATAGAACTGTTGTAGCAGCTTGTCTGACGTTGAGGAGAAATCCTCGGCTTTGAAATTGCGAAAATATGAGAGTTCCAGCCGTTTTGGTACATCGTCTGTCCACTTCGATCCAGTGATGCCTACGGGCAGATAGAAGGCACCAGCATAGACATCGAACAGCAATCCCCACTTCAGTACCGCAGCACCGGTCAATGCCAATTTGGCTTGACCTGCCGGATAAATGTTAGCGAAGTTGACACCTTTTATGTCAATAGCCTGTGCGCTGGTGGTCAGAAAAAAACAAAGAATAATAACACTGTAGATGTTCACAATAATTAATTTTCTATTCATCATTTATCCTCATAAACGGTTCTGGAAAAGCTTCGGTAGCGGCCTTCCTCAGGGTTCAGTTTGGAACTGAGCCAGAAAAGTAACGGTGTCACTAACGCCCAGACGCAAGCGAGCGTGATAAAACTGAAAATGGTGTTTTCACCGAACTCTGCAGCTCCCAACCTAACCCCGCCCCAATAAGCGAGCGGCCCGCCGAACAGTCCAAAAAGAGCCGCTAAAAGATAGCGCCCGGAAAGCCAGGATAAAGCGTATCGGAACATAGTGGCGAATTGTGCCCAGATGACAACAATCCACAGTGGCAGCCAAAGTGGCCAGTCTGGCTCAATTTTGAGGCTGAAAACTCCGAGAGCTTGCTGGCTGCTGTCGAGAACTACTCCCAGTAGGCAGGCACAAAATATCAATTTCATTTCTGTTTTGGGTGAGTCTGCCAAAAACAGGTGGACTGCGATCAACATTATGGCCAGAAGCGAACCGCTGATCGGGTAGCCCCAGGCCGCACCGAGAAGGCAGCTGAACCAGCCAATCTGGTAAAGTACCGCATTAATGATTTTACTCAGCGTAGCTGGCAGCATAAAAGCTCCATTCAGGCATTTCCCGGTTTCTCTACAACCATTTGCGCCAGGTCGATGATCTGAGCATCAAAGCCAGCTTGACAGTAAGCGAAGTAGTAATCCCATTTGCGCAGGAAGTTTTCGTCATAACCGAGGGCAAGGATCTCCTGTCGTTTCTCCAGCAGTGTCTGCCGCCAAATATCGAGGGTTTTCGCATAATCGAGACCGTACTGTTCCAGACTGCTGATTCTCAGCTTGCTTGCGCCGGCAATCGCCTTGGCCAGAATGCCGACTGATGGGAGATGTCCACCGGGAAAAATATGCTTACGAATCCAGTCGGAGCTGTAACGGTAGGCCTGGTATTTCCTGTCTGGGATGGTAATAACCTGGATCACCGCTTTACCCCCGGGCAGCAAAGCCTTGTCGCAAGCGGCAAAGAACGGCTGCAAGCCGGCGTGGCCAACGGCCTCCAGCATCTCGATAGAAACGACCTTTGAGTACTGGCCCTCGACATGCCGGTAGTCGCACAGTTGCAAGTCAATGCGGTCTTCCAGACCGGCTTCTTGTACCCGTTGCTGCGCCAGAGCCAGTTGCTCATGTGATAGAGTTATACCGGTGACACGGCAACCGGTCTGCTGCACAGCTTGAATTGCAAAGCTGCCCCAGCCGCAACCGATCTCCAGAACATGATCGTCTTTATTGATGCTGGCTTTATCAATGATCGTCTGAATCTTGTTGAGCTGTGCCTGCGGCAAATCATCCGTCTCTGACTCAAACAGCGCTGAGGAGTAGGTCATGCTCGAGTCAAGGAAGGTGGCAAAGAATTCGTTGCTCAGATCGTAGTGTTCACGGATGTTGCGCGAACTCCCCTTGATCGTGTTCGCACGCAATTGATGGCGCAGGTAATTGATCCAGCGGCCAAGAGTTGCTGTGAAAAGCTTGCGGTCGTCAACCAAAGCTTCATTGTTCGCAAACAGAGTTAAAAGACCGGGTAGATCGTCACTTGCCCAGTCACAATCGGTAAATGATTCACCAAAACCGATTTCTCCGCTGAACATTACTCGGCGGAAGAAACGATATTCACGGATTCTCAGTTGTTGAGCTGACTGCTTTCCGGCAGTGCCAAACTGGTGCTGGCTGCCATCGGGCATACTGACTTGTAATTCTCCGCCGGACAGGCGGGAGAGAAACTTAAAACAGAGAATCATCCCGATTCTGTCGAGAAAACTTGGTGCAACGGGACGAATGGTCATGGAATGATCAGGAACTGGCTTGTTATACACGGGTAGTCTCCTTTGCCAGTAAAGTTTGGCCGCCTGCCAGAGGATACGTGGCATGGTCAGGGCTGCACTCAACGGATGTTTGATAATGGTTTGCAGTAAGTTACCAGTGGTCAGTGGCTTGGCTTGCCCTTGCAATCGGGCAATAATGACCAGGGTCTCATCCTGATAGAAATTAATCTGGTTATCGAGAGAGCCCTCCGCTTCGGTCAGCAGGAATTCGTAGTGACCTTCGCGGGTGAAAAAGGGAGAGACATGAAACTGTTTGGGATTTAGGTAGACCAACCGGCCATCAGCTGCTGCAGCCTCAGGTTTTGACAACAGATAGAGGTGCATTTCACCAAAGGTATTATTGACCTGAGCGATTATGCAAAGCAGTTCTCCTGACGGCGCATAACAGTAGAAAAAACTGACCGGGTTGAAAATATAGTTGAAGTATCTCGCGGAGGTCACCAGCATGACCTTGCCAACGGCAGCGCTGATTCCCTGTTCGCGTAAGGTCTGTTCCAATTTCTCGCGGATCGGTTCGTTGCCGATGCGCAGATAGTCTTTATCGTAGATTGCGACCGGCCGCAGCTGGTTGTAGCCGAACAGCGGGTTGCTGCTCGCCAGTTCCGGCAGTTCATCCAGATCAAAAGCATAGAAGTAAACTGGATAACGGAAGTTATGTTGCACCGGCGACAGCCGGGCATGTTTGATTTCACCCTGATAAATCAATGCGTTCATAATTTGACCCCGAAACCCTCAGCGACCGCGACCGCCGAACGGACTGCATCCTCATGGAATCCATACCCAAAGTAGCTGCCACAGAACCAACTGTTACGCTCTCCATTCAGTTTCGGTAGCTCAGACTGGGTGGCCAGCGAAGCGAAGCTATATTGCGGATGCTGGTAGTCGAATTCGGCGATGACTGTCTCTGGGCGGAAGCTTTCGCGTCGGTTGAGGGTGACGCAGTAATCCTGTTTTGCCTGCAATCCCTGCAGCAGATTCATGTAGTAGCTGACAAAGACCGGTTGATTGTCGGTGTCTTCCGCAACTTCGCGGGTAAAATTCCAGGCTGACCAGGCTGGACGCTGTGGAGGAAGCAATGAAGCATCTGTGTGCAGGACGGTGTGATTGAGCTGATATTCCCAGGGGGAAAGCAAACGCTGCTCTTCGACGCTCGGAACTCCAAGTAATCGTAGTGCCTGATCGGCGTGGGTCGCGATGACCGCTTGGTCAAACCTCTCGTTGCGGCCATCGGCAAATTGCAGCTGAACACCATCAGCCCCCCGAAAAATCTTCTCCACCCCGGCGTTCAAGTGAATATCACCGCTGAAGTCCCGCTGAAAAGCTTTGACATAGGCAAAACTTCCGCCAACAACAGTTCTCCATTGTGGCCGGTTGCGAACTGACAAAAGCCCGTGGTTTTTGAAAAAGCGCAGAAAAGCTTCGGCCGGGAAATCTGCCGCGCGCAATGTTGGCGTCGACCAGATCGCTGCCGCCATCGGTAGTAGGTAGTTCTCGATCATGTAAGCTGAAAATTGCCCCTGCTGCAGATACTCACCAAGCGTGATTGCCGCAACAGAATTGGCGTCAAGGTCTCTGCTGGCGGTACGATTGAACCGGGCAATCTCAAGCAAAAAACGGTAAAAGGTCGGACTGAGAAGGTTCTTTCGCTGAGCAAATAAACCATTCAGATCGTTTCCCGCATACACCAGTCCTGACCGCAGACATTGAAATCCGAAGGACATTTCCGAAACGCGGGTCGGAACATCGAGGCGAGCGAGGAATTTCTGAAATAGCGGATAGGTGGCGTCGTTCAATACAATAAAGCCGGTGTCGACCGCCAATCCGGCATCCGGTCCTTCGGTAAGTTCGATAGTGTTCGTGTGCCCGCCGAGATAATTATTCTGTTCAAACAGCGACACCTGATATTTGTCCTGCAGCAGGTAAGCACTGACGATGCCAGCGACTCCCCCTCCGATGACCGCAATTTTCTTTTTATCCTGACTGGCTGTATTCATATCTGACTCACTTTTCTGTTTTTGGAACCCATGGGAAAAAAGCATTAGTTCTGTTTTTGTAGGCTTCAAATTCTGCATGGCCCTGATACTTAACTTCGAGCATCGGAATTCCGGAAACTTTCAGCAAGAGAAAATCTATCAATAGTGGACTGATGATAGCTAGCCAACCACCAGAGGAGCTGAGGGCAATCAGAAAGATTCCCCACCAAAGAGTCGCTTCGCCAAAATAGTTGGGATGGCGAGTATAGCGCCAGAGCCCCGACTGAATGATGTGTCCCCGGTTGGCTGGATTCTGTTTGAAGCGCAGCAATTGCAAATCTCCCAGCGATTCAAACGTTAAACCAACCATCCAGATCAGCACACCGAACAGATCTAGCCAGCCGAGTTCACCGCCTGGTTGTCTGATCACCAGTAGCACCGGTAGCGAAACTAAAAAAACGACTGTGCCCTGAAGCATGAAAATTTGCAGAAAACTACGCCAGACAAAGGTTTTCCCCCACTCTTCCCGCCATTGACGATAACGAAAATCCTCACCTGCTTCTCCACGCTTACGCAGGAAGATGTGACTTGCCAGTCGCAACCCCCAAATGGTGATCAGTGCCAGGATCAGAAATTGGCGCGGATGGTTGCTGCCGTAAACCAGATAACCGCTCCAACCGACCAGCACAAAAGCCAGACCGTAGGCAATATCAACAATACTGTTGTCCTTCAGCCAGAGCGCAACAATGAAGATCAGAGTCATAAAAAATAACAATGTGATTATGATAAAAAGGAAAACATTCATTGGGCTAAGTGCCTTCTTGTCAACGGTTCAACAAAACACATCTCATCACCCCTGTTGATCGACAAAAATCAAAGCACTGGTATCAAAACCGAGTTCGTCTGCTCTTTTGATCAGTCTTTGCCTTATTGTCTTGTCCAATGTCGGAGTGCGCGACAGAATCCACAGATAACCCCGGTCCGGGCCGCTGACCAAGGCGTAGGAATAATCCACTAGGTCGAGATCAATCACGTGGTAACCCGCATAGAAGGGCCAGAAAAATGTGACTTTCAAACTCGCCTGTTGCGGAGAGCTAAGCGGGTAAGCTCGGCCGGTCGCTTCTTTCCACTCCCCCTTCGCGTTATTAAAGCCCCGATTTAGAACCTCGAGCCCACCATCGGAACGTTTACTGTAGTTTGCAGACACCTGACTTAGCCCACGCTCAAAACGATGGTCCAAACGGGCAATCTCGTACCAGGTTCCCAGATAGCGCTCAATGTCAAAAGTTGCGATAGGTGTTATCCCTTTTGGCACACTGGAGCAGCCAAAGAGCATAAAGAGACTACAGAGCAGTGTTGTGATTTTCATCTCAATTCTCTCTCTCAGGGAGAGCCGACGTAGGTGTCGACGCCTTCCAGGAACAGGTTATACTGGCTTTCCATCGCCTCTTTCAAAACATTGGCGGGAAAACCCTTGATCAAGTTGCAGCGAAGTCCCAGCCAGCCGACCGCGTCGATCGAACCGAGGCTGAGCAGGTAGCCCTTTTCCTGATAGCGATAACGGCGCAAACCGCGTCCCGCATGCATATTTCTGATGTTGTAGGCGACCAGTTTGCCCTTGCGCACGGCCGCTTGGGCGGTCAACAGGTTGAGCCCATTCCCCGCATAATTGGCGCTGTCGCCGGCGGAAAAGATCTCAGGTAGCAGCTGCTCATCGCATTCGACTTGCCCATAGCTGTTGGTTTTCAGCGTGAAGGGGGAACGCTTGACACCGGGGAAAAGAAGGGTGACATCAGACGGTAGATGGAATACTTGCTTGCTGCCGTTCTCTCTCAGCTCGATCTGATTTTCCGTTTGGCTGCAGAATTCGGTCTTTGGCAGATAATCGATCCCTTCGCGCTGCAGTTTGCGGACGATGTAACGGTGTGCGCCATCTGGCAGCTGCGGGGCGGTACGGGCCCCCTGATCGACTAAGCGCAAGCGATAGGCGAGGCGTTTTTTGTGCAGCTGCTCATGCAGCTCGAAGAGGACCTGCAGCCCAGTAGCTCCAGCGCCGACCAGAGAGATGTTCAATCGCTGCGACTCTGCCTTTTCAAGCCAGCCCTCGAACAGCGCCGAGCCTTCGCCGGCCTGAAGAGTCTGCAGTCCGATCACCCCATTTGCATCTGGCTGCATTAGCGGGGTAGCCCCTGTGGCTATCACCAGCCAGTCGAAGGCCAATTCAGTATCGCCCAGCGGCAGGACTTTCAATTGCTGCCAGCGCTGCAGCTCAGTGGCAGTGAAAGTCACTTTGTGCTGGTGGAAGCTGAAATTGAAGCGTTGTGCCAACTGCGCGTAGGGAACGCGAAACTCTTCGATCGGCTTATTAAAAGTCTTATGTAGATTAGTGATTTTGCAGTGTTCAGCTGCGCCATCGACAAGATGCAACTCAAGCTGCGGTGCTTTTTTCGAAAGTTCAATCAGGCAGGCCAGACCGGCATAACCACCGCCTATCACTACAACCTTAGCCATCTGCACCTCCTCGTTCGTTAGGATTAAAAACGTTGCTGTTACTGGGCTGTTATTTTTTCATAGCCAGTCAGTTCAACATAGCCGTGTCCCTGTATTTTCCCGCTCGAACCTTGGCCACTGACAGCCACCGCGCCTTCCCAGTAGCGGACTGTCGTCTGCAGCTCCTGGTCAGGCAACAGCGGCACGATCTCCAGGTCGAGCTGTTGATCTGGAATCCGCAGCCTCCAATGGGCCGGGTAGCTGCCACCACTGTGTGGACTCTGCCAGCGATCGAGAACCTCAATCTGCAGGTCTCTGGCGGTCAACCGTTGACTGCTGCCATCGGTGGCGACAAGCACCCCACTGCTGAACGGATCGGCACTGCCGTCGCGCAAGCGCAGCTGGTAGTACATCAGCTCGCGACCATCGGTGAACTGCAGGCTGAACCAGTCCCAACCGAGCTGATTTTCGCCAAGGGCGCTGGTACTCCATTCCCGGTCCAGCCAGCTGTTGCCGGAAACAGTAAAATTTTTCTCGCCGACGCGGATGCTGCCAACGGTCGGCATGTGGGTCAGTGAATAGTAATAGGATGCGTTGCCCGGCGCGGCGCTCTTTTGGCTGAGACCAGCCTCGCCTTGCAGCACAAACGGCTTATCGTTGTTCAGTTGCAGTTTGATGGCAACCTCGCCGGCGGCTGCATTCAGCTGCATCGGCAGGCTCTGCTCTTCACTGCCAGTTGTCGACCAGTCCTCCAGCCAGACCCGGAACGGTGATGCCTCAGCGCCGGCCAATCCCTGAGCACCGCGGCTGAAACGCTCAAAATGATGGAAGCGACCCGCGGCCACATCGGTCAGCGCAAAGTGCGCCATGTAGATCTGATTGGTGCCCCATTCTGAGGTGCGTGGCACAGCATCCGGCCGCAGCGCACTGCGGAAAAAAGTCAGCTGATAGCCGAAGCGGCGACCCGTTTCGGTCTGCAGATTGCCCGTGTAGTACCACCACTCGGTTTTATACTCTGGATGCGGCCCATGATCGACCGGAAAGCTGAATTGGCGCGGCTCTAAAGCGCGGGCAAAGCCGGCCAGCTGGTCACCACCCAAGGTCTCAGCAACACTCAATCGTTCGGAGTCGGGGTTACCCTGAACAGTTTGAAGCTCTTGCCAGATCACCCCGGAAAGCATCAGCAGGCACAACAGGCCAACCTGGAGTAACAGTTTTGAACGCATTACTATTCCTCCCGCAGCGCCAGAGCCGGTAAGGTGCGTGCCATGCGCCAGGCCGGGTAAATCCCGGCCATCAGAGCAGCAAATACCGCCAATAAAAAAGCCTGTACAAGAATCATCGGCTCAATCGAGATCTGCATGCTCCAACCGAAGGAACGGCGATTGATCACCAAAATCAGGACCAGCGCCTGGATGATTCCAAGCGGCAGAGCCAGTAACCCCGCCAATACTCCGATCAGACCGGTTTCCCCGGTCACCAATCCCCAGAGTTGGCGTGGCGTCAAGCCACCGGCGCGCAGCACCGCCAGCTCGCGAGAGCGTTCGATCTGCATTGCCATCAGCGCGTTGAGGATGCTGACAAAGGCGACCAGCACCGCCAACATGCGTAGCACCGAGGTCACCGCAAAGGTGCGGTCAAAGGTTGCTAGGGATGCTTCGCGCAAACCGCGATTTGAATAGACCAGAAGCTGTTGAATCTCCGCGGCCACGGTACGCACCTGCTCTGCGAGTTGTTCCGTGTCGGCCCCAGGAGCCAGGTAAATTCCCAGTGCATCGGTCTGCGGGTCGGCCCAGTATTTTTCGTAGAGCTGTCGGCTCATGGTGATTCGTCCCTGGTCAGAGCCGTAATCGGTAAAGATTCCAGCAATCCGGAATGGTTGCGGCCCCTGATCGGTGCGAAGATTAATGCTGTCGCCCCGCTGCAGGTTACGATGATAGGCGTAAGGCTCGGAAACGATGACCGCCGCGCGGTTCTGAAATTCCTGGTAGATTTCGTCGTTGTCACCCTCCTTGAACCAGTAGGCAGAAAAACTCTCGGCCGGGATTTCGGCGATAAATAACTCGCTAAAGCCATCTTCGGTTTCAAGGCTGAGATGTCGGGCGCGAGTGATGCTCTCCACCCCGTCAAGCTGCTGCAATTGTTCCAGCAATGCCGGCTTTAGGGGAATACGACCGGGGCCAGAGCCACTACTGGCACTGGTCACGTAGATGTCGGCACGCAGGTAACTCTGCAGCCAGTCGACAACGGTAAGCCGGAAGCTGCCGATCATCAACCCGACACCAACCGTCGCCGCTATCGCAATCACCAACGCGGCGGTCGCCACCCCGGTCCGACTGAGTCCGGCCACCAGATTGCGAGCTGCCATCTTCCCGAGCAGGCCGAAAAGGTTTTTTAGCAGTGGCTGCATACGGTTCAGCAACCAGACTGCCATACCGGGTGTGATTAGCGCATAACCGACGATCAGCATGAACATCAGAATAAAACTGCCGGGAATACTTTTACTCGGGATCAACAGGCCACCGAGACTGACGACGAGCAGCCCAAGCCCTAGACCAATACTCCATGGTAACAGTTTCCGGCGCCGGGTTTCTATACTGGATCGCGATAGCACTGAACGTGGTGTGGCACCGGCCGCTTCGATGGCTGGCATCAACGCCGCGACTAGAGTCGCCCCGACTCCAAGCAGTAATCCTTTCGCCAGAGACAAGGGCGTCAATGTCAGATTGCTGACATTGAGGACGAAGTAAAGATCGTTGATGGTCCGGGTTACCAATGCCAACAGGCCGTTAGCCAACAGCAGACCGAGCAAAATTCCGAGCAGGGTGCCGGCCACACCGATCAGCAGCGCTTCAACCAGAACCAGGGTGAACAACTCCCGTCGGGTCACGCCGAGGGTGCGCAGGGCACCCAGCAGTTGGCGTCGTTGCAGAACCGAAAAGGTCATGGTGTTGTAAATCAGGAACATTCCAACCACCAGCGCCAACAGGCTCAGAGCGGTTAGATTGAGTTGAAAAGCGCGTGTCATTTGGGCCATGCTTTGGGTGCGATTGTTGGCCGCGACGATCTGAGCTTCTGCTGGCAATAAGCGCTGTAGTGCCTCCAGGCTTTTTTGGACAGCATCACCTTTCGGCAGAATCAGATCGATGCGCGACAGCTGACCGACTTTCCCCAGCAGCTCCTGGGCGGCAGCGATATCGAGAATCAGCAGGTTTTCCAGAGCCCGCTCCGCGACCTGATTGGTCGGCTGCAGAAAACCGAGCAAGGTGAGGTTGACAGGCTCCCCGGCGATATTTAGCGGCAGCACATCTCCAATCTTAATGCCCAGATTTTCTGCTGTTGCTGCTGTCATTAAACCGGTCGCTGGCTCGGTCAGTAGCCGGCTGAAATCGATACGCCGATCGATGCTTGGTGAATAACTGCGAAAAGGTCCTTCGGCAAATGGATCAACTCCGAGGATCCGCAAGGTCAGTCCTGGCCGGTCGGGAGCAGCGGCAAAACCTTCAACAACCGGAGCGCTGTCCGTCCATTGGCCGCTGAGGCGAAGCTGCCGGTAAACTCCTTCAGGCAGACCGTTCGGGCCGCCGATAATTTGGTGACTGGTGCGTCCAGTCAGAGCGTCGGCAGAGAGGCGAAAGGCTTGTTCGGCGCTGCTGTTAGCCAGATCGATGGCGACCACCACGGCAACCCCAAGGGCGACGCCAAGAACTGCGAACAGAATCTGCAATGGATGGCGCCAGAGATATCGGAACCCGGCCCGCCAGAGGATCATGTTGCCCCCTTCTGCTGCTCGGTTACTTCAATCAATTGCCCATCGTGAATCGTTAGCACCCGGTCGGCCAAGCGAGCAATCTCAGCGCTGTGGGTGACCATCAGGGTTGTCATCTGGTTTTCACGTGCCAGCCGGGCAAACAGATCCATCACTTGCCCACCGGTCTCAGCGTCCAGATTGCCGGTCGGTTCATCGGCCAGCAACAGCAGTGGACGGTGGATCAGGGCGCGGCAGATCGCAACACGTTGTTGTTCACCGCCGGAGAGTCGATCCGGATAGCTGGCGGCGCGATCCTGCAAGCCGACCTGCTCGAGGAAATGCTGTGCCTGTTGTTCGGCCGCTGGCCCGGAGTTGCCGTTCAGTTCCAGCGGCAGTAGCAGGTTCTCTTGCACGGTCAGCGTTGGAATCAAATTATAGAATTGGAAAACGAAGCCGATATGGGCCCGTCGGAACAGCGTACGCTTCTGTTCAGAGAGCCGTGTCAGGCAATGTTCGCCAATGATGACGTCACCTGAGGTGGGTAGATCGATGCCGCTGATCAGATTGAGCAAAGTCGATTTTCCAGAACCGCTGCGGCCGAGTAGAACAACAAATTCACCGGTCTCGATAGTCGCAGACAACTGGCGAAAAACCACCCGCTCTCCGTCTCCCTCGCGGAAGCTTTTGCTCAGACTCTTTAGTTGCACAAGATCATTTTTCATTTTTGGCTTATCCCGCGAAATATCATCTGAATTAATTCAGCCAGCGTCCGATCAAATAACTTCCAGAAGCAACCAGCGTGCAAAGGAGGGTGCCCCAGGCAATATCGACGATGACCACTTTAATCGGCCAGTCGCGCAGGGTGGCCAGGTTGGTCAAATCATAGGTGGCATAAGTGAAGAATCCGAACAGCGCTCCCCAGAGTGCAGCTTTACCTATGGATTGCGCATCCAGCCCTGGTTTGACGGCAAACAGGATAATCCCGGCGATATACATGAAGTAAAAAGCCAAAGCTGCCGGCCAGTTCACGCTTGGGCTGAGAAATGCAGAGAGGTTGTTCTGATAGAAATTTTTCGCCACAACCCCCAACCAGAGCAGATCGATAGCGAAAAATACGGGAACCGTCAACAGGTAGAGTTTCAGATAATAGGTCGTCATAGTCATTTCTCCCTTTGTCGCTCAGTTCAATGCGCGGACATTGTAAGCATAGCGCTAATTTCGTCGTTCAGCGACTCTTTATCGATCAGCCCCTCATAGTCCTCAGCAACTGTATGAGAGGTTGCCAGACCTAGAATAGTACCCAACAGGGCGCCACGATGGACATTGTCGCCACCCAGGTTGGTATTGGCCAGCAGGGCCCGCCGCGGATCGGTGAGATATTTACCAGCGAGATAGAGCACACTCGGCCAGGAGCCACTGATGTAGCAGGCCGAAGAGAAGAGACCGCCGACCACCTCACGATCATCACGAGCTGCCGCCAGTAAGCCTGGCAGGTTGACACCGCTATTCTTAGCAGTCTGAACAATCAGCGCCGCGGCAGAGTCTTCGTCACTGCAAAACAATAATTGATCCAGTAGTTCAACGTAGGCGACACACACTTGTGCTAGGGTCTCATCTGGGTGGGTCAGGAAGAGGTGTTCACGACACGTTTCCTGAACATGATCGAGAGATGTTCCTGCCAAGCGTTCAGCCAGTACCAGCGGGGCAATTGTTACCAAGCCTCCAACTGAAGCCGTATCATGAGTCATCGCTCCACACTTGTCTTTTGCTTTACCCGCTTCCAGGTTGGCAAAAAAACCACGGTGATACGACTCAGCATAGGTATCGGGATGGCGGGGCGGATCGGCTGTCATAAAATCGATGTACTCATCGATAAAATGCTGCTTATTGTAGTGACCATCGTTGGCTGACAGGCTTCTCATCAACACCCGTGCACAATAGGCATTGAGGGTGTTCTCTCCGGCCTGCATGCCGCGGTGATAGTGCTGCCCGGGCTGATTCCAGTATTGACGCCGACCCTTGAGGATGACCTCACCGACAACCTCTCGTTGTCGCCCACGAGACGTTTGCTCCCCCCGACCTCCTTTGGCTGTCGAGTGCAGTGACATGATCGATGACGGATGATACTCAGGAGCTGCCTCCAGTCGAGTGATCCCACCGGGAAAAGCCTTTTCGATATCGAGGGGGTTGTAATACCAGTGGACCGGCATTGCTAAAGCATCGGCCACGAACATGTTCTTCAGTGCTGCTATCGCTCTCGCATGTTGTAGGTTCATGGCTCATTCCTCGCTCGCTAGATTATGTCTGTATCTTGTGCTAATTGGGCGATCCGTTTTGCAGCCCGGCGACAGATCACTGCGTATGGAAATGCAACTAAGGGCAGTTCAAAAATCAGTTCACAGCTGGTGTCACTGATTTTCTTCAGCTGATGCCCGGTCGCCGGAATCCCAGCGACTTTCCAGTGCCAGTAGCTCAAGGGCTCGAAGTTGGTGATCTCGAAGGTTATCCAGATTCCGATCACCGTTTGTACTTTTCCTTTAAGCCCGGCGGAAATGCACTGCTGTGAGCAGGCTACCGCTTTGACTGAAGGCCCCCAAAGCGGCCACTGACGGGTATCAATCAAAACCTGCCAGACCTTTTCTACTGGGGCATTGATCACTTGACTGACTTGCATTTAGGGCGCTTTTTCATCTTCGTTTTTTAAAATCAGCGCTGCTAGTGCAGAGCCGCTATGCCAGGCATCTTCAACGGTTCGTCCCAGGCACCAGTCCCCACAGGCTCCCAACTGCAGGCTATTATCCCAAAGACAGGACTTCCCAAGAGCTGTCTCTGTAAATGCATAACGCCAACGATGTACAAATAACAGTTCAGCTTCAGCATCAGCGGACGTTAATTCACAAAAAGACTGCATCAGTTTTTCTCCAACGCTCTTGGTGGTATCTTCTAAGTTGGCTTCAGACCAGGTTTTGTTGGCTTGTACGAGGTAGATGTTTTCGTTTTGTCTCCCTGGCTTGGCGCTGTTATGTACAATCCGGCGTACAGCGGGATGTTCATAGACCGCAACATCTGGTTGGTCGCTGAGTTTAATACTTGATTGGATTGCCGCTACCCAACAAGGTTCCATTGTTACTTGTCGAATCGGCTCCGCAAGCAAAGGCTGTTCGCGAAGCAGGGAGAGTGCCTGTGGCGCTGGAACGGCGACAATCAAGTATGACCAAACGCCCAGCAATGATTCACCGTCATTGAAAAGTTGCCAGCCCTCGTTAGAATGTTCAATTCTGGCAATCCGTGTTGATGGTTGAAAAACAGCCCCTTCCAACAAAGAGCGGGTCAGCGCACTGTTTCGTGGCACACCTATAAAATCACTTTGTTCATCCGTGCGCACAACTCCGGAGAATAGTGGCGCCCAGTTCTGGATTGCTGCTTCCGCAATATTTTCATCGAGGAAGCCGGCAAATTTCTCATCTGATACGGTTAGATAGGGGGCACCATGGTCAATCCATCCACCTGCAAAAGAGCGACTCGATAGACGTCCACCTGTTCCCTTGCTTTTATCAAAAACGGTCACTTCTGCCCCGGCCGATTTCAATTTCCGTGCAGCTGTCAGCCCTGTCAGGCCAGCACCAATGATGGCAACTTTCATTGCTCTTTTCCGTTCTCAATTTTTGTAATGCATTCCACCCGAACGGCTTCAAGCCCGGCAATAGCGGCTTCTTGTGTGCTGTCACCGACGATTCCTCGACCCGTCCAGTCATTTCCGTAACGGACATAAAGAGATTTAAGGACACCTTCAACATGTTGTAATGTTCCCTGTGGATCGACCTCCATCTGCTCGGCGAAAGAGCAGAAAGTATTTGGAACAATATCTTTGATAACTTCTTCAACGAAATTCATTTAACGACTCCTTTTTTCAATATATTAAAAGTAGCTGCGAGCACTCAGCCGGCTATAATTTATCCATTTCCTGCTTCAGCTTTTCCAGATCATCCTTGGTTGCCAGGTTTAATTCTTCGACGACCTCTTTGAGGATGTCTTTAAACATTCCTCTGAATTGATCCTTCTCTTTTTCTCCACGTTGGGCCATCTCGTCACAAAAAGTCCGTACATTCTCCTCGCTTTTTTCCTGCCAGTCCTTAATCTCTTCATTGCTAGTCTCAATTTTTTCTTTAACTGCCAGGGCACCACCAAGGACGGCATAAAAAAGCTGCTCAAGTTTTTTATCCATACAATTGATTCCTATTCCATTTTGAGTAAATTCTCCTTGCTAAAATATATTTTATATCATAATATACAGTTAAATATAGATTTGTCTAGGACAAAATATGATAAATATTCAGCAACTCAGTCAGGAAGTCAGTATCGGTGTCGATACGTTGAGGATCTGGGAGCGGCGTTATGGCTTTCCGAACCCGGAGCGGGACAATCGAGGTCACAGGTGTTACCCCGGCGCGCAGGTCGACGAACTGCGCGTGATAAAAAGTCTGCAGCTTCTCGGATTCCGGCCGAGCAAAATCTTTGAGATTTCTCCGCATGACCGTATAGAGTTGTTACAGCTTCTACAGCAGGAACAGAAAACTGGGGGCTCAGACAATGAAATCGCACGACACCTGACAATAAAGCTTGGCCCACAAGAGATTGACCGCGAATTACGACAACAGCTTCAGCAGCTTGGGCTGGAAGGTTTCATCTATCAGATCGCTGTGCCACTTATTCAGGCTCTTGATCATGGATGGACAGATAGCAGCATCAGTATTGCACGCGAACATCTGGTTTCTGACCAGTTGGAGAATTTGCTGCAGGAACAGTTGAAAACTGGGGAATCGGATGACGAACGCCAGCGGATGCTGTTTTTAACGTTGAGTGGAGAACGACATAAATTGGGACTGTTGATGTCGGCGGTGTTGTTTCAACGACAGGGCATAAATTGCATCTTCTTAAATGAAGAGATTCCTCTGTCTGAAATTCCTCCATTGGTAGAGGATCTTGGGGTTACAGCTGTTGCCGTCTCTTTTAGCGCCCATTATCCGAGTCGTCAGGCCAAGTATGATCTGGCCAGTTTGAGAAATAAGCTGTCTCCGCAGATAAAGCTGATAGCCGGCGGCTATGCCGTGCGCAAAGAGGTCAAAATGCCAAACCTGTTTATCTGTGCGGATCTTAAGGAAATACCGAACCTGTGCAAGAAGCTCTTCCCCGACAATTAGGTTGGGATCAACAAAATAAGGAGTCCAATATGGACCTGAAGGATTATTTTGCCACTCAAAGCGGCACCGGAATTCTTTCAACTGCAGATTCTTCCGGCAGAGTCGATGCCGCCATTTATGCCCGCCCACAAGTTCTTGATGATGGTACTTTGGCGATGATCATGCGTGAGCGTTTGAGCCATAAAAATCTTCAGAACAACCCGTACGCGGCTTATATGTTTATTGAACAGAATCCGGGATATCAGGGTGTCCGACTGTTCTTAAAAAAGATCCGTGAAGATGAAGATCCGGAATTGATCAGCAATATGACCAGACGTTGCCTGTCAGCGGAAGAAGACTTGGCCAAAGGGTCAAAGTTTATAGTCTATTTCGAGATTGAAAAAGCACTTAAATTGATCGGAAGCGTTGCTGCTTGAGGCGAGCTAGCTAACCGCGTTAGAAAGCTGGGCACAAAAACTCCGAGTTTGAGCAGAACCAACCTGAGCCATGCGCTTGGACAGGATCTAAGACTATGGATAAAAAAAATCAGTCAATTTTTGTCGCAGGAGCTACTGGCTATATTGGTGGGCGTTTGCTCCCGCGGCTGTTAGAGGCAGGCTACCCGGTTGTTGCCCTGGCTCGTGCGCCGGAAAAACTTAAAGGTCGACCTTGGGCAAATCACCCTAGCCTCACCATCGTTAAGGGGGATGTCCTTGATCTAGAATCGTTGCAGTTGGCTTTATCCGGGTGCCGGGCAGCGTATTATCTGGTTCATTCGATGAACCCGGATGTCGAAGACTTTTCTCAAACGGATCGGATCGCTGCCCGGAACATGGCAGCAGCGGCAGCAAATACAAAACTGGAACAGATCATTTACCTGAGTGGCCTGGGTGAAGAACAGAGCACTCTCAGCCACCATCTACAATCACGAACGGAGGTTGGCAATATTCTGCGGCAGGGATCGGTCCCGACCACGATTTTACGTGCAGCTATGATTATTGGCTCTGGCAGTGCGTCCTTTGAAATCCTCCGCTATCTGGTTGACCGTCTACCGGTTATGGTCACTCCACGTTGGGTTGATACCCCATGTCAGCCAATTGGAGTGCGTAATGTCTTACACTACCTGATTGGATGCCTTGAAAATCAAGAGGTGATCGGTGGAACCTTTGATATCGGTCAGCCAGAGGTGATTAACTATCGGAAACTGATGCAAGTGTATGCCGAAGAGGCGGGCCTCCCCCGTCGTTGGATTATCCCCGTGCCGGTATTGACCCCGCGACTCAGCTCTTACTGGATCCACCTGGTTACCCCGGTTCCGGCGGCCATTGCCCGTCCTCTGGCCGAGGGGTTAAGCAACCCGGTAATCTGTCAAGAAAATCGGCTTGCCACCCTCTTACCCCAGGAGCTCTTTGATTGCCGTAAGGCGATTCGACTAGCTCTTGAGCGTCTCAAGCAGCAGCAGGTGGAAACGTCCTGGACTGATTCAGGAGAATTTCATCCAGCAGAATGGAGTATCCCCGGTGACCCTGCCTGGGCAGGGGGAAGCCTCTACAGTGATTCCCGGAAAATCGTTCTAGAATCGCGCAGGGAAGATATCTGGCCTGCTGTCAATTCTATTGGAGGAGAGGTCGGTTATTACTATGCCAACTGGCTGTGGAAAATTCGCGGTCTGATGGATCGCCTCTGCGGAGGTGTCGGTCTCTGTCGGGGGCGACGCAGTTCCTCGGAAATTTATCCGGGCGATACTATCGATTTCTGGCGAGTGGTCACTACAGATAAACCGGACGTGTTGATGCTCTCATCGGAAATGAAACTACCTGGGGAAGCAGTGCTTTCGTTCCGGTTGGTTCAGTTAGATGATCAACGCACCGAATTGCAGCAGGTCGCACGCTTTCTGCCACGTGGTCTGTTGGGTCTCCTCTACTGGTACACGGTCATGCCGTTTCATCATTATGTTTTTAGCGGCATGCTGCGCGGCATTGCAAAGGCTTGTGGGAAAAGAACCATATCGGGGCCGGAAAAATTTTAACTCACTCAGCTTAGAAGGCCAAGTTAGAACTCCGATTCTTCTAAGCTGATCATTCGCTGGTAAAAAAAACGGGAATCTATTTTTGCGTGTCAGGGACTTTTTTCTTTTCTTGTTTTCATAAGCTCTTTTATTTCTTTAAGTTCTCGGTGGATATACTCTGATTCAACACTTGACTTGTATGCCATCATTATAAGTTTTACAGAGACTAAGAAAACCCCGGCTTCCAACAATAAATCATGGGTGAAACCAGTAAAAAATAAAGCCATTACAAAAAGTACAAAAGTTATAGCAATGACGGCAATTGACCCTACATCAAAATATTTCATCTCAGAACCTCATTTGTTGAATCCATAGATAGACAATATACGGATAAATTTCCATAAATTATCGGTCCATTGTGCTTTTATTTAAAATATGGAGCTAGGGGAAAAGTAGGAAATGATTAAATCTGAAAACAAGCTAAGGAAAGCACGTCCCCATCTACGTCTTTTGACTTCCCGTGTAGAAATCTTCCATCTCTTTGATTATTCTGATTTATATCATTTTTGACGATGAATCTAGTTGTGTTTCTTATCAGAAGCGTTTTTCTGACTTTTGAAGCGCTGATTTGTTAAAATATTCCCTACTAGGGAGGTTATTTTATTGAGAAACCGGAACCAGAATTTCATTTCGGCGTACAAACCATGGAACGAATGGGGCGTTATAACGAGCCCAGATAGCTTCTCCGCTTACGTTCAACTGCTTTTCCTCAATCCAAGCATCTAATTTTAACTTATTCTTCAAGTAGTTTTTTTCATTCCAAAAGCCTGAATAGCGTACAGTCGCCATGCGCATCGAAGGTATTTGCCGCAAGCTCACCTCCGGGTTGTCTGGAACCGGCAGGTTTTCCAAACTATAGGATGTCGGCATCATAAAACTGACTAACCAGAGATTGCCAGATTTCTGCTGCCCAACAGGGGCTGTCATGGCAATTTTTTCACCGGGCTGCTGAGAAACCGGTGCCGTCATGGCAATTTTTATCTGTGATTGATTATCCCCGGAGATGTAACCAAAGAGTTTACGAAACGCTCGGCTACCCGCCTTTTCAAATTCTCCCTCAACGGATGTTACAGCGAGAATATAGGGAGCATAATCACGGATCTCAAAAGAGCTTTCCGTGATAACAACTTCATAGGGAACTTCTTCGATCGCCATGGCTGTTTGTGATCCTAGAAATAGGATAAGAAAAGTGAGAACAATTAGCGTAATGTTCTGTTTCATCACATTACTCCTTAGACGGTTATTGTCAAAGTCTTCAGGGTATGGGTTTTAAAATTGGTACCCGCAACCGACAAAACCGCTGGCAACAAAATCGTCTTCAACAATCGGGCTGTCCGTGATCTTATCAGCCAACCGAATTACACCGAACTGCCCTGTCACAGACCAGCGATCAACAAGCCTATAGTTCATCATCACACCTAGTTTCACTAAAGATGAGCTACCAACTTTATATGCAGGTCGATTCATGCTCGTTTCAATCGTTCTGACTCCGTAATAATAATTTGTAAGTTGGCTGCTTTGCCAGATGACAGAAGCCGAGGGAATGACGGATAACTTCTGCAGAGAAAATCTCTTACTTAACGATATTTTCACTTCGTGACCGCTATGCTCACTGAGTACATCACTCAGAAGGCTGGCGCTTAATCGTCCGAAGGGGGTTGCTACTGAGGCCTGCAGTCCTGCTTCGAGAGTACCATCTCGGTCTTCCATCCCCTGCAGAAACGAGCTGTCTCCACTCTCATAGCCATCTCCCCGGTAACTTCCAAGAAGAGACAGAATTAAACTTTCTTTCTTGAAAAGATGGTAGCCAAGCTTGGTGCCACGCAGAAAAAAATTTCTCCCCTCATAGGTCAACAGAGGAAAAGGAATGATATCACTATCAGCCCCTCTGTAGGGATTGCTGCGGTAAAAAGCTCCTAGCCCCGCATTGAGCTTTAACGGCGTGCGATTTGTGCTGCTATTCTCGGCAAGGCTGTTGCCAGTCCCCGTAAGTGCGATCAGGAAAAAAAGTAGAAGGGAATAGGTTGGTTTTTTCATAATAAAGCACCTTCAACATATTGATAAGAGGCAGATAAAGTTTATCAAGTTCAAGAATTTATCGGAAACTAAGGCAACAAATAATCCTGTAGGTTTGTTTTTCCGTAACTAATCGTGGCGCTACTATCCTTGATTTGTTTGGCTACCCTGGCCATCAACATTTTTACACCGGGACTTTTCTCTGGATCTGTTAGAGGCAGTAAGCGAACAGTTAGGCTTGTATTTTTTTGTGATAACTGGATAAAGAAACTCTGGTTTTTAGAGTTCTCAATAGCCAAAGATTCGATCAAAACTATGGTTCCTGTGGCATTGATAAACTTATCGCCAAGTTTGAGAATGCCGGCTTCTGTTTTTAAGGTGAGTGGTTCTATCGTTTGAAAGAGCTCTGGTGTTAATTTGGCTTGTTCAAGGACAACATGAGGCATAACTTTTCTCCTTTAGTTCGACTGTCGTAGAAATCTCTTGTTCAGAAAATATGAATCACTAGGGTTTGATAAATACAATCGTTATTTCACCGACACGAAAACCGAATTTTTTCATCTGTGCCCGGTTTATCAACACATTATTCTCCTGCAGAAACATCCAATCGTCAAAGCGAATTTTCCAGGTAGAATTATCCACTTCAAGATTGAGATCATAGTTCCAGTTCAGAGTATTGCCGGCAGCTTCGCCGTTAGCTTGACCGGCGACATCCCCAGCCAAGCCGCTATAGTTGCCAATGCTGTTTTGCTTGATCGTCCAAACTCTCTGGCTAATTTCTCCGTCGCTCCAAACAAAATCTTCAGTCATAACTAACTGACCTGATGCGTTGACCTGTCCATCAATGTCGACAACAAATTGGCGGAGCAAGGTTCCGTTTCGACTCTGGACAATTCCCCACCCACGCGTCTGCCCAGAAAAGAACTCAAACAAATCAAACTTGGGACTGTTTTCAGAATACTGTTGGATGTTGATTGGACTACAGGCGGTTAAAAAAAGGCCCAGAAGAATAGATGAAAAAATAAGGATTATTTTAATTTTAATTCGCATTAGACGGCTCCTTTTTCATCTTATTAGCAGTAAGTTGACTATTTGTCTAGGACAAACGTATAATAGGAAAAAATTGATTATAAACATTTATTTTAAGTAGGGTGCAGAAAGGGAGCTCTTCATGAAATCTCTAAAGTATGACGGCAAATTAAGTCCACATGAGCTTTTGTTTCTTGGCGGAAGGCTTATTGACTTTGAACAGGCGCTTTTAGCAGGCAATGGTTTAGAAGCTATCCGACTTCTTGAAGCTGTTGGTCTTAGTTCAGGATCAGCAGAAAATTTCTCTCAAGAGATTCTCGCAGATCCCAGAAAATATGGTTATTGTTTGGGAGGTTGTTTACCCCAAAGGTCAGTGGTCCGAAGCAAGAGGGATAATATCTTGATGATGTGAAATATTCCCTTACACTCAAATATATCTAAGCCGATTTTTTTAATCAATTTATGGGGCTATAGCCTGAACAAAAGAATATGAATATTTTAAAGCTATTGACGATTTCTGGACTTATGATGATTCTACTCACGAGTTGTCGTAGTGGAAATGACTGGCGCACTGCTAGTCGCGAAGCTGCCGGTATCGCTCCTGATCCGAGTCTGACTCAAGAAGCGGTACTGCATGTCTATGGTGCCCGAGCGTGGAGTTGGCGCGGCTGGTTTGCTATTCATACCTGGGTTGCAGCCAAACGGACCGGTGAGGAATCTTACCGGGTATTCGACGTGGTAGGCTGGCGAGGCCATCGCGGCCAATCGGTGATGAAGGTGCAAGAGGACATCCCTGATCGCTACTGGTACGGTGAAAAACCGAAACTCCTTAAAGAACACCGGGGAGCCGGTGTTGATGAGTTGATTGCAGCAGTTGACAGGGCAGCAAAGAACTACCCTTGGTAACAAACATACAAGGCTTTCCCTGGCCCCAACAGCAATACCTTTATCGCCTGGCTTGCCAAAGAGGTGCCGCAACTAGAACTGGAGCTTCCCTTTACTGCTATCGGCAGAGGCTACTTGAATTAGCGAGGAGTGGGTGATGTGGCCACTACTACTAAAACTATTGCAATTACTCCCCTTCCATAACTTACTGCTTTTGCGAATCGGTCACCCCTTGTGTCAGGCTATGCCGTAAATCGTTTCAAAAAGTAAAACCCTGATTTTTGACAATGCAGCTCGGTGCGATTTGTCTTCATGTAAAACAGAGTTTCTATATGGTAAATCCCTGGCCATAAAATAAGAATTGAAACCGCCTTTCAATATCTCGTGGTCCACCTGCAACCATGAAATTCATGCCTGAACAACCATAATATTCAACTAAGACCGCCAACAACGTGACCTTGCTCCGGTAAACTTCGTATAATTTAACACTACAAATCAGTAACAATAGCGTAAATATTTTCCTCTACATACCCTTCAACCCGTTGAAATAAAACATATCGAAACTTCCGGCAGATATCCATGTGGATTTCTTACAGGCACGGGAAAAGCCGCTCAATCCAAATGGTCTGGCCAATCACAGATAAGAGAAAACTCTTCATAGCCGAGCCAGCCGTCATCAAAAAACTCGTACCTGTTATGCACCTCCTCATGGGATTGGTGCGGTTCGACCCAATTAATTTCTTGACAACGTGTCCGGTGCTAGATAGCGTAAATTCCGGAGAAAATCGGATAATCAGTTAATAATATAACACTGGTTGTCGGTCGAGGCGTTGGTTTTCTATGGATTAACACTATTCGAGAGGGACTTGATATGAACAACAGTGATAGCAAGGTTCGGACACTTAAAGAAGCTTTGCAGGAGCCGCGCAAGCATCGCGACATGGATCTGGCGCTGCAGCCTATGGAGAACTACAAAAGTACTCCAGGTGGTCCGAATAAACAGCCGCTAAGTTTTTGGGCTTCCTGGAACCTGGAGGACCGGCCTCGCAGAATCGCCCTGCTTCTCGATGACTGTCAGGAAGATTACCGACCATATGCAGGAGGTATCCTCCCGAATCTTGTCAAACTGGTGGATGCGTTCCGAGTAGCTCAATCGAAGAGTGACGGAATCAGCATAATGTGGAGTGCCTGGACCCGTGCTTTTGACGACGGCATCAGCAACGCTATGGACCGATGGTATGGCCCAAAAGGCTTGCATCCGGAAGATCCAGAGAATGCTGTGTATATTTTTACCGGCGCGCCGGGCATGGAACCCCTATCGGAAATTGCCCCGACAGCAGAGGAGGTTGCCGAAGGTTCGTTATACCATGGAAAACATCTAGATATGTTCTGGACCTTCGATGAGAACGGGAACTCCTACCTGGATGAAAAATTAAAGGCTGCCGATATCGATACTATAGTAATCATCGGTCTCTGGACTGATGAATGTATTCTTAGCACGGCCTACGCAGGCAACTCGCGTGGTTACGATGTCGTGCTGGTAAGTGACGCAATCGCAACGGCGACAGCAAATCATGAGATGGCACTAAAAATTGCTAGCAGCACTGTCGCAAAGGTGCTGCCAACCGATGAAGTGATTAGCTACATGAAGAACGATTTCATCACGGGAGATCCGGGCGCCGTCAAAGGCACAAGCCAACCCGACGGACGAAAAGAAGGCTGACGCGTCGATATTTCTGTAGAAGCCTCGACGGCCATGGTTGATACGAAGACTGGCTCTCTCGCCGAAGAACGTTCCAGCAGCACGATTTATCGGCAGTAATCGATAAATCCTCGGGCAACTGTATTTATGTCATCCAGAACAACTCGGCAAGCCCCTGCTGGAAATTCTCTGGATTCTCACAGCCACTCCACTTTGACAGGATGTTTAACCGATCAAATTGAAGCAACAATTTACATTGTTAATTGAGTCTTCCACTACTGTGAGTGCTTGGAGGGGACCCAGTCGAGGTTCCCTCCAAGCCACCTTTTCATAAATAATAGAGTTGGAGGAAAGTGACTGTGGACATAAGAGAATTAAAGAAATTAGAACATAAACGCAGGATGAACTATGGCTATATGTGGGCTTTGTTTTGCGCCGTATTATGGGGTATCTGGTACATTCCAGGAACAATTATTTGGGCGCTACCTCCATTTGATGCAATGTATAGCGCTATCGCAGACCCTACTGGCGCAGGAACAAACGAGAATGCGACATCTGCAACGCTTGTAGTTGCTGTCCTTATCTCCTCATTCAATGCTCTGACCGTTATTATCGCAATGTTGGTATGGAACGGGGTACTTGGTAAGTTTGGAGAAATGAAGAGGACGATGAGAGAGTTTAACGCATGCAGTAAATGGTTCTACATTGCATCTATCTTTGGTGGCCCCATGGCTATCCTTGGTTCCTTTATCGCTATTGGATTCATAGGTGCTGGTTTCGCAGCGGTTGCTGCATTGCTCTATCCTGTTATTGGCGCAGTTTTGGCCTATTACTGGTATGGCGAAAAGATCACTAAACGTGCAGCCATTGGTATCTTTGTCATCATCGCCGGTGGATTTACTATTTTTGTTGGCGGCGCTATTTCAGAATTATCCGCCGGAAATGTCCCGTGGATTGGATATGTTGGTGGATTAATGGCTGCATTCGGTTGGGGTATTGAAGGCGCTATCGCGGGGAAAGGGCTCGATATTGCAGAGCCTGATGTTGGTCTTGCAATTCGTTTCATCGGTGAGAACGTGCTTTGGTGGATAATCATTGTACCTGCAGTCGCACTTTCAGGATATCCAATCTACAAATATGCACTTCTGGCATTCAACCCCCTTTCGATCTTAGTCCTTTCATTTGCTGGTATAACTTTTGGTTTCTGCTACGTCAGCTGGTATAAATCTTTCCCACTTATCGGGGTCGCAAGAGGACAGGGTATCGGAAACCTTTACGGTCTGTGCGCTGTGATCTTCATGTATCTTTTCTTTGCACAGGTGCCGGCATGGACAGTACTTGTCGGTGGTGCACTTTGCCTTATCGGTGGTTTTGTAATGATCACCGAAGAATCAGATGACATCGAATCGCTGAGAAAGACTGAAGGTGAAACACAATATATGGAATCTCTAAAAGGTGAATAATATGGCTGAGCTACGACCATTAAAATTTAGATTGCTGGAACTATTCTCTGATGACGAGGCGCACTGGGACAACGAGATCGTCAAACAGTTGCAGAAAGAATACGACATGAACACTGATTTTGGCAGGGATTCAATCAATTTTGATATTATTGAGTTGGCTTCAGGCTGCTTGCTTGAGGCGGTGGAAACGAAAGTAGACGAAGATGGTATATATAAGAAAGGATTCCTTTTGCACAAATACATCATCACCGATTTCGGTAAAACCCGTGCGTCAGATGCAGGTCTAAAATAGGTAAAAGGAGATTAGAGTATGAAATCAATTAACGACTATATGGTTGCTTACTATGGCGAAGCTTTCAACATGGCCAATGCTCCTGTACCAGCTGCAGAATACACTTGGATGGTCGCTGTCATCGTTATCGGTTTGGCTGCATTGTGGCAGGCTAGATCATTTGTTTCCAAATTTTGAAGGATTGAGGCACGATATAAGTCGCGTCGTGGGGCAAGTTGAAAAAAGTAGCAACCAAATCTCGCTTCCATTTTTTCCCTGACTTATGACAATCTATATCTGCTTATGATTTTCCTTTCAAATGTCCTGTCATTTTGTAAATATAAGCCCCAGAACCGTTCCGATCTAGGGCTTTATTTCAGATAAAACTACTTTTTCACGACAAGCAAAACGGCCTATTAAATTTGAAATTTGGGCTTTCTTCCGATTAAAACTTGTAAGGCTTCCATTACTCGTTTAGAGCAGTAATCTTTTAATCTAAATAGTCGCTAAATTTCTCCGCCATACATTTTTCACAAATACCGTGGCTAAATTCAGCTTCGGAATTTTCAGTGATAAATTTTTCTAGCTTGTTCCAGTAGCCTTTATCATCGCGGATTTCTTTGCAATACATGCATATCGGAACAATGCCACTTAACACCTTAATTTGTTCTGTTGCCTTTTTAAGCTCAAGAATATAATCGGTAACCTTTCGCTCAGCCCTGATAAGGCGAACCATGGAGTTGATCCTAGACACAAGTTCACGGTTTGAGACAGGCCGAGCAATATATCCATCAGCACCAGCATCAAGACCATCAGCCTGATCATCTGAAGATATCTTTTTACCCGACATCATCATGATATATGTATTTTGATGTTCAGGATTTTTTTTCAGTTCTTCGCATATTTTTGTTCCCATAATATCGGGAAGCTCAACGTCGAGCAAAATAAGCGCAGGATTCTCATGTTCAACCTTTTCAAGGCATTCGTTTCCCGTCGCTGCTTCCAACATTTCATAACCCTGCTTTTTCAGGATGCGTACAGAAGCAAAAAGTATATCTGGGTCATCATCAACAACCAAAATTCGTATGTCGCTGTTATCCATTGATTTCTCTCACTGTATGATGTTGTGACACCGCTGGAAATAAAACTACGGTGAATGTGGAGCCCTTGCCTTCCTCACTTTCAACGAAAATTTCGCCGTGATGGGCCTCGATTATTTTATGGGTTATGGTCAGTCCAAGACCGGTACTCTTTTCTCCGCCGGTTTTGACGGACCCTGTTTTTGAAAAGGGAAGGAAGAGCTTTTCCATAGCCTCTTTTTTCATGCCCACTCCTTGGTCCTTTATTTTAAAAAAGATTTTCCCTTCCGTCGTCTGTAGCGTGACATTCACACAAGCTCCAGAAGAAGAATGCTCAATCGCATTTCCAATCAAATTACTGAGAGCCTGTTCAAGCTTGTCGGCATCCAATGCTATTTTCGGAAGATTCGAGCCAATGGAGATAGTCAGTTCAACGCCTTTTTTCTTTGCCTGAATCCGCGCCAGTACAAGACTTTTCTCTAGGATGTCGTTCGCGTTATGTTCTGCCATATGAAGTTGAAAACGACCAGATTCAATGGCGCTGACATCGAGAAAATCATCGACCAGTCGTTTCATAAATCCGGCTGAACCTTCTATCCGATCAAGAAAACTCATCTGTTCTTCGTCAAGCTGTTCTTCTGCTTCATCAAGAAGAAATTCGGTATAGCTCATAATAACCGATATTGGCTTGCGCAGATCATGGGCCGCCATTCCCAAAAACTGATTTTTGACCGTGTTGAGGTGGGCGAGTTGGGCATTTTGTTTGTGCAGAGTCCGCGTTAGGTTATTTAACTCATTGTTTGTCGTGAGTAATTGAGAGCGAAGCAGTTCCAGTTCTTCTTCGTCATTTTTCCCGAAGACCAGAATAGAATCGTCTACGTTGCGAAAAGAAAATAAGTACGACCGTGGCAAAGAGTCTGGAATTTTAATGCTGAATAAACAATTGTCAGTATTTTTGCTGGCATAGTCCGCCAGCTTAAACGATTGCTGGAAATCAACCAAAACATCCTCAAAGCTGCATCCAATGACAGAGTCACCCAGAAGTTTCTGAGAGTAACTATTAGCCGACAACACGAGGCCATCTGCATTGAGTAGAAAGCAAAGCACCTGTGCATCACCACTAAAATATTCAAGCACTGCTTGTGACTGATTTGAGGTTAGATCCATTGGGTTCTTATAAATCTGCTTCCAATTGAGTTAGTGATTCCAGATAGTGGACTCCCGAATATTTATTCAAAAGACTCGTCCCACCCCAAGTAAACGCATGCCCTCCGACAAGGATATCGAGCTGGTCGTAATGTCCTTTTATGTGGTCCAGTGAAGTTTTCAGAGAGGGCAAATTGAAATAAACCGAAAGCGACAATCCAACCAAATCAGGTTTTATGTCATCGATTAATTCCAGTAGTTCTTTCACCGGGGTGTTTGCTCCCAGAAAATGAGCATCCCAACCATGGAGCTCAAAGATATCAGCAACCATTTTACCCCCGAGCTGATGATATTCATTGGCAGTGCAGGAGATAATAGCCTTTTTAGATGCCTGAATGCCCGTGAACAGATAGGGATATGTCGCACTAAGCATACTTTCGGTTATCGTTGTAGCAAGGTGTTCTCTGGCAACACTTATTTTATTCAACTCCCAGAGCTCGCCCACTTCATACATGCTTTTCTGGAATAGCTCGGTATAGAGTTTTTGTATTTTGATCTCATCGTCAAGAAGTGTCTTAACGATGTTCAGGCATTCACTCTTATCACCACTGAGAATTGATGTGAGGTAGGTTTGATAAAGATCATTGTCAATCATAGTATCCACCCTAATTATTATTCATCACCATGTTTTGTGCCGCAGGCTATTGTTTCGGAGCTTTGCTCATCAGTGATTTTGACAAATATTGGGATATTGACGATGAGCCATGTATAGAAGGGAGATACCTCGGCAAATGCCTCCTCTGATAATTCGTCCTTAAGCATTTTTGTCCATATATCAAGATTCGCGGACCAGTATGTCGTCTGGAAATTGTGAGAACGATACGCAGTAAACACCCAAAGAACCGTCTCAACGAAAGTCTTTGAATCATATTCAACGAACATTGACTCCATAAAAAGGGCAAAGTTCCCGTTATTATTTTGGGCCATTTCATGGTTCTCTGCGCCGACCAGCAGATCAAGGTCTAGCCGAGCCGCCATGCTTTTATTTCCGGTTGCAACTAACATCTCTCTATTTGCACTAAACTCTTGCCGAGTTTTATCTGATGGCTGGATGAGTTTTCTAGCTCTCTCCAAGAGTTTTTCTTTCATCGTATCCTCCGTTATGTATATAGTTTCCTGAAGTAGCTACCTGTCATGAATCCATCATGGCAGATAAAAAGGTAATTATCGTTATTTTGACGCAGGGGGAAATGCTCAACAGTAACCTATTCCTTTCTCTCCCCATCCAGAACTTGCCTAATTGTCTGCAGCAGGACTGGTAGATCCAGCGGTTTCATCATAAAAGCATCTGCTCCTAGTTTTTGGGCTTCTGCTTCATTCATTTTACTGCTAAATCCAGTACAGATAATAGTTTGGATGTCAGGCCTGATCTGTTTGAGTTTTGGGATCAGTTCTTTGCCAGTTATCTGGGGCATGGTCTGGTCGGTGATAACAAGATCAAAGTGATCTGGATTTGCGACGAAGAGCTTCAAGGCTTCGGTGCTATCCGTCATCATGGTGACTTGATAGCCCATTTCGGAGAGCATCATTTCCCCTAAGCTGGCTAACATTTCATCATCATCAATAAAGAGGATTGTTTCTGTTCCTTTGAGTTGATCTTCGTTGATTGGTGTTGGTTCTACGCTTTGGGATTGCTCGATAACCGGGAAATAAAGTTCAAAGGTCGTTCCTTTTCCAAGGGCGCTGATAACTTTAATCAAACCATCATGTTGATTGATAATTCCATGAACGGTAGAAAGCCCCATGCCTGTCCCTTCATACATCTCTTTGGTGGTAAAGAAGGGATCAAATATCTTTTCTTGGGTTTCGGCAGACATTCCACAGCCACTGTCTTGAATGCTGATTTTGGCAAAGCGACCGGGCTTGTTCTGATTCAGGTCGGGAAGGTCTTTGTCTGTCAGTTCGACAACGTCAACAATGATATTTAGTTCCCCTTCTTCTTCCATGGCATGGGCTGCGTTGCCATAGAGGTTCAGGAGTATTTCCTGAATCTGAGAAGCATTAGCATTAATCGTAGTGTGATAACTGTCAGGGCTGATAGTTTGATTTAATTGAATCGTGCTGGGAATCGTTGCACCTAAGAGCTTCAAGGTTTCAATAATGACAAGTGGTAATTGCAGTGAAGCTTTCGCATGACCGCCCGTGCGACTGTAGGTCATGATCTGACTGACAAGATCACGGGATCTCAGTACTGCGATTTTGGCATTATTTAGATAGCTTTCAACCTTCTCTGGCTGGTTTTTTTTACGATCAGCCATCTCCAAGTTTCCAAGAACGATGGACAGACTATTGTTAAAGTTATGAGCCATGCCTCCAGCCATAATCCCGACAGCTTCCATCTTGAATTTCTGGCGTAGCTGG
>Ga0307988_1000371_pt1 | contig 32128 bp, 27 predicted proteins | sample EllFjometagen183_FD_203166 | JGI IMG/M metagenome (GOLD analysis project Ga0307988, IMG submission 203166) | Marine microbial communities from Ellis Fjord, Antarctic Ocean - #183 | ecosystem: Environmental > Aquatic > Marine > Unclassified | place: Southern Ocean | collected 2014-10-08 | reverse complement strand
TGAGAGGAGGACTGCATTTCGGTCCAGTGCAACTTGCTTTGATTTTGTTGATTTTCCTGATCCCATTTTCCCGCAGAAAAATATCAATGTGCCTCTTTGCTTCATTTGTCCTCCGTTTATGCCTATCCATTTAATGTGCTGGTCAGTATATATTGTAAATTTGAATAATATCCGACCAGCTTTAAAATAGAACAAATATCTCGTAACAATATTTTAAAGAGTTGTACAGATATTTCAATAATTCAAATTTAGTGAAAATATAATTGAATCAGGAAAGGTCTGCCGAAATCAATTTTATTGGAGAATAGCTTTCCAGCCTGAAAAGTTGCTACAGGGAAGTTAACTTGGTATGTAAAATCACCGGTCTGATTATTGGTCCCCATAACCTCTATTGTATTGTTCAAAATTGTTTACTTTTTTTGACAAGTCTTGTCTTGTTTTTTAATTTTTGATATTTAAGGTTTTATTAATTTAAAAAATAAAGGGATAAAAATGAAAATAACTATCACTGTCGAGATGGACGAAGAATCTGTTGAATTCATTAAGACTCCGTTTGGAAAACTTTCAGATAAAATAAGTACCTTAATAAGCATGTTTGAAAAAGTTGATTATGTAATTGATACTCCAGTAGAGAAAGCAAAAGAATCTGTTGAAAAAGATCTTGCTGAAATAGAATCCATCATAGAAGAACCTCCCGAAAAACATATTGCCCAAAGAGGTGCTGTGAAAGCTGCAATCCTTCATGAAGTAAAAAAACATAAAAGAGGCATTACTTCTGAAAAACTGCAACAAGAAACTGGTTACACAGGCAAGCAAATTTCAAATAATATGTACCACCTTAAAAAGGCAAACCTGGTTAAAAAAACAAAATCAGGCCGCTTTGTTGCTGTTTAATTTTTCTGACTTGGCCAGGTACTCTTCGTATTGTTGACAATGATACCAATCCGGCATGTTGTATTCTGTTGCCATGGTTGCAGTAGTAATACTGCCGTAAATTCACTCAATATATAATAAGTGTAATCTGAGAGGATGTTTTCTTTGTGCTATTTTTTTAACACATGAGAAGGGTTCTGTTAAAACCTATTTGTTTTCAAAAGCTAAAAGAATGTCTGCTTTTAGCAATATAAAGATAAATAGTTGCTATAAAAATTCATTGGATTCTATACGGGCTATTTCATTGAAAGGATTGCGTCTTGATTGGTCAAAAGAGCTTTATGAATCTGTTGTTCTTTCGATTGTAAATAATTCACAATGGAACTGTTATTAGAATCGTCCCAACGTTTCCGCCCGATTTTCATGATTATTTTGGCGGTCCCTGTATCAATGATAAAGTCATAGGATAATGTTATTGAGTTTTCGCGAGTGTCAATATTATACTCGTTATAGGCATTGTTAAGGAAGTCCAGAACAACTTCAGTTTTTGTTGCGGCCATATCGTTTCTCCTTTGTGTGAATGTGGTTTGCTAACAATGACCTTAACAGTTTTTTCCTATGTATCATACAAAGATAATCAATCGAATAATTTTTAACAGCTATCAAAAAAATATTGAACAGGCAGTATCATCCTTTTGAAAAGTGCTGGCGTATCAAAATCAACTTTTATTGGAGAAAGACCATTCATCCAATTCAATCTATATTTTAAATTTCGATCAGCAAAAAATTACAAATACTTGAATGATCATGGCTTCAACTTTTAGCAGAAAATTGTTTCTATTTGTATCGTTATCATCAAGATTTCAATCTGTTAACTATGCCCAAAACAAATTTTCCCAATATGAGTGTAAATCCTGTGACGATTATCAACACTCCTTTTTCAGCCCAGCGGAATATAGGTCCTGTAAAAATTGTTCAATCAGTGAACCCCATGCCGCTCCAACCGAATTTGTATATACCAGCCAACCCGAAAGCCTTATTTTTATATGGATCTGCCCGTTTGCCTCCCTGATCAATTGATTTTTTATTGAAGCGTACTACTTTTTGATGCAATGGATAGGATCGGGCAATGGTTCCCTTTTTTTAAAAATAAAACGATCTTAAAATAAATATTGCAAAAGACTGCCAATCAATTGTAAACAGTATATTCATAGATATAATAAGGATGAATATTTGCCAGACGTTGATGAAAAAAAACATGTATAAAATAGACCTGAAAAGTTATCCTGCCCATAGGTATAAAGACGATAATATTTCCATTGAAATGAACTGCCGGGGCGACCGGGAATATACCAAAATGAGTTTTCCTGTAAAATACGGACTGTTTTCACGCCTGGAAACCCATGAAGAAATATTGGAATTTAACCTGAACCATGAAATCATACATGCCAAATCCAAGACAGACTCATGGATTCATCCATCGGAATGGCTGAAGCGGACCATGGGAAATGACTGGGTCTATTATTCCACGGGCGGGTATGCCGGGGTATATGAATCCATTGGTGAATATTACCTGCCCAACCTCATGTACCAGACCAACTCCCTTCTGGGGGGTAAACCCTTTGGGGAAACCGAAGTGGCAAGGCTTTCAGGTGATTGGCATGGGGTTCTGTCGAAAATTAATGGAAACCAGAACCAGATGCCGGCCATTGTTTCCCAATGGATTGACAGGGTAACACAGGTCAGCGCAAAAGACCTGGAACAAAAATCAGAAAAACTATTTGCCATATCCGGGGAAAGGGCCTCAGTCCTGCCACCGGATGCCCGGCATTCCGACTATGATATCATTCCCATTACCATCGCAGACGGCTGTCTGTACAAGTGCAAATTCTGTAAAATAAAAAATAAAAAAATTTTTACCCCCAGATCCAAGCAAAACATAGATGAGCAGATTAAAGCGCTCAAAGCATTGTATGGCAATGATATTATCAACTACAATGCAATATTTTTAGGGGAACACGATGCCCTCAATGCCCCCATGGACCTGATCTTATATGCTGCCCAAACTGCCTATGATGAATTCGGATTTGACAAGGGGTATATGAAAAAACCCATGCTGTATCTGTTTGGCAGTGTGGATGCTTTGTTTGAAGTTGATCCCAGTTTTTTCCAACACCTCAATGCCCTGCCCTTTCAAACCTGCATAAATATTGGCCTTGAATCGGCTGATGACCAGACATTGTCGCTTATAGGCAAACCTATAACCGCTAAAAATGTCAAAAAGGCATTTTCCATGATCCAGGCCATAAACCAAAAATTTCACCAGGTTGAAATGACCTGTAATTTTGTCATGGACAGGGACCTGCCCGCCTCCCACTATCCAGCCATGCTGGAGCTTGTAAGGGGATCATTAAATCATACCCGACCCAAGGGGAGTGTCTATCTGTCCCCGCTCCAGTTTGGTCAGCCCTCAAGGGAAATTCTCTTTGACTTTTATCATCTCAAGACCCAAAGTCGGCTACCCATGTTTCTTTATATCATCCAGAGACTCTGAGCCCCTTGATTTTCCCCCGGGGTTAATGATACATTTCCATCATGGAACCAGCTTCATTAATATCCCTCCACGGAGGGCATTCAGGCCAGTTTTGCTGCCATGCCAGAGATACCCTGGAAAAAATTGTTCAAACATATATTGAAAAGGGATTTAAACGGCTGGGAATAACAGAGCATATACCACCGGTGAGTGATAAATTTCTTTATCCTGATGAAATAAAACTGGGCCTCACAGCCCAGGACCTTTTTCAGCGGTTTGTCCTTTATTTTAAAGAGCTGGATCGGCTAAAATCCCTGTACCAGAAAAATATCGATATTCACAGGGGGATGGAAACAGAAACCTGTACCGGGTATATCCCCCATGTAAAAAAACTGATTCAACAATTTAAACCGGATTATATTGTTGGTTCGGTGCACCATGTGGATGATATTGGTTTTGATTATTCCAGGGAAGAATACGACAAAGCAATTCAGCACTGCGGTTCCCATGAAGAGATGTATCTGCGCTATTTTGACCTTCAATATGATATGATAAGGACATTACGCCCCTTTGTGGTGGGCCATTTTGACCTGATCCGTATCCATGATGAAAACTATGAAAAACGGCTTTTTACCCCAAAAATCCTTGAAAAAATTCAGCGTAATCTCCTAGTGATCAAAGACCTGGGCCTGGTCATGGATTTTAATCTAAGACCCCTGACCAGGGGGGAGAAAGAACCCTATATTACCCGATCCCTTCTCAAAATAGTAAAAAAAATGAATATCCCGGTGGTGCCCGGAGATGATTCCCATGGCTGGGACCAGGCAGGCACTCATACACAAAAGGCAATACAGACCCTGGAAGAGATGGGATTTAATACCTGTTGGCCTGTTCCAAAGCTTTACCCTTTTGCAAAATTTCATCCATAAGATTTGCCAATAAAATCCACAAATTTGGGTTTGCCAATTTGAGTTTTATAAAAGAGCCCGATAATAAATTGTAAGGATAGTAAATGAAAGCCATTGTCCAGAGGGTTAAAAATGCCCATGTCACGGTTGATAACAATATCATCTCCTCCATAGGAAACGGCCTTATGGTCCTTTTAGGGGTTCAGGAAGGGGATAGTAAAAAAGATGCAGATTTTCTGGTGGATAAAATCATTCATTTAAGGATTTTTGAAGACAGCCAGGGCAAGATGAACCTTTCTCTGAAAGATGTAAAAGGGGAACTTCTGGTGGTCTCCCAGTTCACCCTCATGGGAGACTGTAGAAAAGGGCGCCGTCCCTCCTTTACAAAAGCGGCTGCCCCGGACAGGGCCAAGGCATTGTATGAATATTTCATTGCCCGGGCAATAGACTCGGAAGTGATCACAAAATCCGGTCAATTCCAGGCTCTCATGGAAGTCTCCTTGATCAATCATGGCCCGGTTACCCTGGCCCTGGACACCAGGGAATCCTGATAACCTTCCCATGAACCGTTTTATCAAACATTTGGGTATCCCTGTCTGTATTATCCTGGTTATGCCCTTACTTGGCCTGGTATTCAATCAAAAACCATGGCAGCCTTTTCTTGCCTTTCCCCCGAAAACTTCCATGGTTTCCCGTGCCCCCTTTTCCCTGATTATCTTCATATTCATTGCCCTGTTCATTGCAACAGCCACCCTCCCCCTTATCAAAAAGGGCATGGCCTATCAAAGCAGAAAAAAGCCTTCTTTTACGTCACCTTTTCCCTGGTGGGGATTTTCTTCCCTTTTCAGCCTGATTTTTTTCTGGGTCCTTGCCTGGACCCGATTTGAATGGTTTTCCATGTTCCAGGCCCATACCTTTTTTCCTTTGTGGTTTTCTTTGATCGTTTTCATCAATTCTCTGGTTTACAGGGCAACAGGACAATGTCCCCTGGTAAATTCAGGATATAAATTTTACCTGCTTTTTGCAGTCAGTGCTGTTTTCTGGTGGGTCTTTGAATATCTCAACCGCTTTGTTTCCAACTGGTATTACACGGGCAGCCAGTATTCAGCCCTGAAATATTTTTTCCTGGCAAGCATCAGCTTTTCAACGGTGCTGCCGGCCGTGGAAAGCATGAAAGCCCTGGTGCTGACCTTTGATTGCTTTACATACGGATTTAAAACATGCAGACCCATGGGCTGGATTGATGCAAAGCCCTTTAGCTTTGCCATAATCATTGCCAGTGTTTTATCCCTGTTTTTCGTGGGCCTGTTTCCTGATCAGCTATTTTTTACTATCTGGATCTCCCCTTTTCTACTTATCCTGGGATGCCATATCCTGTCAGGACAAACCCATGTCTGTTCCAGCCTGAAAACAGGAGATTTTACCCGGGTTGCTGCCTATGCCTCAGCTGCCCTGGTCTGTGGATTTTTCTGGGAATTATTTAACCTGTACAGCCTTTCCAGATGGCAATATTCCATCCCCTATGTCCAGGCGCTTCACCTCTTTGAAATGCCCCTGCTGGGCTATGCCGGCTACCTTCCATTCGGGCTGGAATGTGCTCTGGTTATTGACCTTATATTTGATGATTGACCTTTTTATATAAATTTAAAATTATGGACTGAAAATGAAACCTGAAAACCTATCCATTATCCTGGTCAAACCCCAAGGCCCCATTAATATCGGTTCAATTTGCCGAACCATGATGAACTTTGGTTTTTCCAGTCTTCGCCTGGTAAACCCCTGCAAAGAGTATTTATCCCTTGATGCCAAAAAAATGGCCATGGGAGCCTTTAAGATCCTTGAAAAGGCCGAACTCTTTGATAACCTTGCCTCAGCCCTGGAAGACATCCACACGGCCTTTGGCACCACCCGGAGATTTGGAAAATACCGGAAAAACTTTTTAACCCCTGCCACGGCCGGGGAACGGATAAATGACATGAATGACCAGACCAATGCAGCCCTGGTCATGGGAACTGAAGATTCCGGGCTTGAGACAAAAGATCTGGAACTTTGCCAGCACTTTATAACCATACCCACCCATGATGACTATCCATCCATGAATCTGAGCCATTCCCTTACCATCCTGCTCTATGAAATTTCCCTGAAATCAGATGCAGGAAAAAAATTTTATGACCCAGTGCCGGAAAAACTGGCCCCGGGAAATGAGATCGAACACATGTTTGCCCACATGCGCCAAACTCTCCTGGATATTGATTTTCTGGACAGCCAGAATCCAGACCATTTGCTGCGGACATTCAGGCGGCTCTTTGGCAGTGCCAGTCTGTCTTCCAGGGATGTCAGGATAATCCAGGGGCTCATGAGCAGGATTGACTGGACCGAAGACCAACGGCGAAAAACCGCCAAAAAAAATTAATTACCGATACAGACAAACCCAGAGGAAACAAAATTGGAAGGTGCTTCAAGATACATACAGGGAGAAGTTAAAAAATTTAACCAGAAAAACGACGGCTTTAAGTGACCCTTCTGGGACCCAAAAATGGTAGAGGTAAAAGAAAAATTTTATTTTTCAAAAGTCCTGCCTAAAAACAAACCAGGTTATGAACTAAAAGACCAGTCAGCAGTCAATGCTTCATGGCTTGTGGATTCAAAATATGCCAACGGTAATAATGGGGGCAGGCAGGGGTTGTATGAATGGGAATGGGACGGTTGTTTTGATTTCCCCCGGGTACCCAGGGGCAGCAGGACCCGTGAATCAGATCCTCGGGTTTTAACCTCACAGATAAAAAAAATGGCAGGTTTTTTTGGATCATCCCTGTGTGGAATCTGCAGGGTGGATGAGCGCTGGCTATACTCCTCTGCTTTTATTGGTGATAAGAATGGGGGAAGAGCTGAATCAGTTAATTTTCCTGAAAACTGCAAATATGCTGTGGTTCTTGCATTTGAAATGGATTATGAGGCGATCCAGTACTCCCCGGCACACCCGTCTTCCGTTGCTGTGGGTCTGGGATATTCAAAAATGGCTTTTACCTCTGGATTGCTGGCCCAGTATATCAGGGGTCTTGGTTTTCAAGCCCTTCCCAGTGGGAATGATACAGCCTGCAGCATCCCCCTTGCCATTGATGCCGGACTGGGTGAAATCGCAAGAAACGGTCTTCTGGTAACTCCTGAATTAGGTCCGAGGATTCGGCTGGCAAAAATTTTTACAGACCTGCCCCTGGAACCTGACACGCCCATTGAGTTCGGTGTATGGGAATTCTGCAGGATCTGTAAAAAATGCGCAATCCACTGCCCGAGCAACTCCATTGAAAAAGGCGACCCCACAGGAAACCCCCATAATATTTCCAATCGAACCGGTATCCTGAAGTGGAATGTCAACGCAGAAACCTGTCTTTCCTGGTGGACAAGAAACGGAACTGACTGCTCCAACTGCATCCGGGTCTGCCCCTTCAACAAGCCCGGGGGAGTCCTCCATGATCTTGTCAGATACGGCATCAGCCACTGTAAAGCATCCCATCGATTTTTTCTATGGGGAGATAACTTCATGGGATATGGGAATCGCCGCAAAGCAGATCGCTTCTGGAAGCCTGTATAAGCATTCCTGGGGACTGCCTTTGAATATTCGAATTGTTATGTGAAAGCCAGGGGAATATTTCACGTCCTCAAACAGGCAATAAGACGTTCCGGTGTCCGGAAAAAGCCAAAGATATCCAGGATATCTGTAACCAGAAGATCTGCAGCCCCAAGGGAGGATGTGGCAAGACCCTCCTGCCCGAATATGGCAATACCGATTCCGGCCTCTTTGAGCATCATCCTGTCATTGGAACCATTTCCGGCACAGAGGGTCTGGTCTGCACCAAGATTGCGGACATAGTCACGTTTCCTTTGTGCCTGGTTCTCTTTGGGGATAATTGTCAAGCCAGCATCTATATCCTGGAGTTCCTTTTCTACAAACCCAAAGGTGTCTGCCGTAATTACATGGAATTTTACCTGCCTGGAATACTTTTTTATTCCCTCTTTCACACCTTTGATCAATTTGCCGTCAAGGGCAATGGTCCCATTATAATCGAAAACTACATGTTTGATATTGATTTTTCCGAATCCCGGTATATTCATATGAATCATGATTTTCTCCTTTTACCCCTTGATGATCATTTTTTTAATGTTGTACCAATCTTCGGTCGGATAAGACCAGCTTATTGTCAGCAATGCGATCTACCTGGTCTATATGGTGGGACACCAGGATGATGGTACATTTTTTTTTCAATTTTAAAAGCAGGTCTTCGATCACCTGGACAGATTTTTCATCCAGGGAGGAAGTCGGTTCATCTAAGAGCAGAACCTGGGGTTCAAGAACCAGAGCCCTTGCAATGCAGAGCCGCTGCTGCTGCCCCCCGGAAAGAAGGCCGGCATCTGTGAAAAGTCTATCTTTTACTTCCTCCCAGAGGAAAGATTCTATAAGGGTCTGTTCAACTTTTTCTGCGATTATGGTTTTATTTTTTTCTCCCCTCAGTTTTAAAGGGAACTCAATATTTTTATAGATACTCATGGGCAGGGGATTGGGAACCTGAAACACCATTCCCACCCTTTGCCGAAGCTTTGTTACAGAATAGTTCTTATGGTAAATATTTTCAAAACCTTTACCAAAATCCATGCGAATGGTGCCTTTGACTTTCGCACCTTCAATGCTTTCCCACAGACGGTTCAGAGCCATGAGAAAGGATGATTTCCCCTGGCCCGACGGTCCTGAAATGGTGGTGATGGAATTATTTTCAAATTCAATACAGATATTTTCAAAGATTTGTTGATTTTTGTAATAAAACCCCAGGTCCTTGATTTGAATTTTTATTTGCTTTTTTCCCATTATCAATCAGTAATTGAACCTTGTCTTTGCTGTCAGCCGATTCTTACCCCAATGGGATATACCAAAAAGCCCGGAACAAATCAGTAATAAAATTATGGCGGCACCATACCCTTTCATAAGTTCAGATTGATCAGAATACTCTGAAGCAATATAATAAATATAAAAAGGCAGGGCTTCAAAACCTGAAAAAATTGATTTTGGAATCCCTGCTACCGCGACAACCCCTGTCAGCATGATAACAGCTGTATCCTCAGCACACCGGCCGATGGCAAGGACAATGCCACTGGTAATGTCAGAGATTGAAGCCGGAAGAAGAACCAGAAAAATATTTTCAAGTTTTGTTGCGCCCAGGCTGGGGGCTGTCAGCCTGATAAGCAGGGGAATGCTTTCAAGGGCAACCTGGGTAGTTTTAATGATATAAGGCAGCACTAGGAAGGCCAGTGACAGGGCGGAAATCAACAGGCAGGGGAATATTTGGCTGTTAAAGGAGTGATGCAGCAAAATAGTGATGGAAAACCCGAAAAGCCCAATTACAATGGAGGGTACCCCGGCAAGGATATCAAAGCACAGGCTGAAGATTTTTTTTATTGAACCGGGTGCATATTCAGCCAGAAAAATTCCCGAAGCAAGACCCAGAGGAAGGGCAAAACCCATGGAGAGCAAAATAAGAAAAAAGGTTCCGACCATGGCCGGGAAAAGGCCGCCAAAGACCTGCTGTTTAAATAGCAGGGCGTCCAGGGGGCTGGTATTGGCAAAGATCAGCTCCAGGCTGATGGCCTTGTACCCTTTTAAAATTAAAAATCCGATAATCAAAATCATGCTTCCCGCAAGCAGGATGGCGCAGCACCATGCAAAGAACCCCAGCAGCATATCCCAAACATTTTTTCCCATCAGTTTTGTTTCCCGGCTGAGAATCTTGCCAAAAGAATGCCAAAGCTTGTCAGCAGATACAGGATACCACCGCACAAAAATATGGTTTTAAATTCAATGCTGCCAAAATCAGCCGCAATAATCATGGCAATATGGGCTGTCAGTGTCCTGGCAGAATCCAATGGGGATGTTGGCAGCATAACAGAGTTGCCGCTGATCATGAGAGCGATGAGGGTGTCTCCCATGGCTCTTCCAAATGCCAATATAATACCTGTCAAAATTCCCGGCCAGGCCTGGGGGAATAGCAGGTAGATAAATTTTTGAAATTGGGTTCCCCCCAGGGCATCCACTGCATTCAGGTAGGTTTTGGGAACCCTGGCAAAACTTTGGGAAAAGAACAGAATCATTGTTGGGGAGATTACAAGTCCCAGCATAAGAGAAGCCGACAGAATACACATACCAGAGCCGTGGGAAACAAATCCTCTCACATGGGGAACCAGTAAAAAAACCCCAACAAACCCGTAAATGACAGTAGGGACAGCGGTCATGAGCCTGACAAATTTTTTCAAAAACCTGCCGGGTTTGCCCGGGCGGATGATTTCAATAAAAATTGAACAGCCAAGGCTTACAGGGAAACTGAAAACCAGACTTAGAAGGGCGATGCAAAGGGTTCCGACAATCATGGGCAGTATGCCGAACAGCCCGTAGTCAGGAGACCATGGACCCATCAGGACTTCCAGAATCATATCATTTTTTATGATTGGCAGGCTCAAAATCACCATAAAAACCAAAACAGCCAGGGTGACCCCGGCACTTAAAACCGTGGCACCCCAAAAAATGATTCCTGCGATATGTTCCCTGTGCTGCATCAGTTGACCGGGATAAACCCTTTTTGAACTGCAATTTCCTGGCCGGCAGGACTTAAAAGGTAATCAATGAATTTTTTCGTCAGGCCTGAGGCATCCCCCCTGGTATTGCTGTAAAGCCCCCTTACAACCTTGTATTCTCCGTTTTTAACCGTATCCAGATCAGGGGTCACATTATCCACCCTAACCGGGTGTACGGTTTTGTCAATATACCCCACCGAAACATATCCAATGCCATAGGGATCATTGGAAATCGCTGATTTCATGGCACCGTTGGAAACGATAAAATTCGCTTTACCGGAAATAATTCCCTTGTTCAAGGCTTTTTTCCAGAAGACAGCACGGGTTCCGCTGGATTCATCCCGGGTATAGACGTTGATGCCCCTGTCTTCCCCTCCAAGGGCTTTCCAGTTTAAAATAGTTCCTGCAAATATGTCCTGGAGCTGTTTCCCGGACAGCTGCTTTACTGGGTTTCCAGTATTCACAACGGCAGCAACTCCATCAATGGCCCATTTATAAATGACAAGGCCATATCTGCTGACTTCCGATTCTGTGGCCTGCCTGCCTGAATTCCCAATGTTTACCAGTCCTTCACCAACCTGCTTGATCCCGACACCCGATCCGCCTCCTGCAATGGTAATCTGGATACCCGGGTTGAAAATCATGATTTTTCTGGATGCTTCCTTCATCACGGGTATGTGGGCAGTACCCCCTGAAATCCTCAGCACACCTTTTTCCCCTGTAAAGGAATCAAGCTCTGAAGCAGAACAAATCCCTGCTGTTATCATAAACATTGCAATCAAAATAATCCATTTTGTTACGGTATGCTTTTTCAATTTTTTTCTCCTTGTAAGCTGTCTCTGCTTTATTTAATCCCGGATTGTACATTTCATGTGGCCGTTTATATTTTCAGTATTGGTTTTTTTACCAAAGGTGATGTTTAAAATGTCGTATCATTTTGCTGGGGTAATAAAACAGGCAGGGGGGAGAAATCAAATCGATTGTTCTGATTAAAATCCAAAAAAGTATTGGATATTCCTATAGGGCATGTCTTGCGAATTCGATAAATTTATTGCAGATGGGGGACAGGGCCCTTTTTTTGGACAGGGTCAGATAAAAATAGCGATCAAGGTTTAGACCCTTTACGGGCAGGGCTATTAATCTCCCTTTATGGATATCATCCCGGACAGCAATGGTTGAAAGGATGGATATCCCCACATGATGCAAAATCCCTTGAATAACAGAGACCGTGTTGCCCATGGTCACACAGGTGTTCAAGCTGCTTGAATGGAACCCGGCAGCTTCCAGGCTTTTACAAATGGACTGCCAGGTTCCTGATCCTTTTTCCCTTGCAATCATTTTTTCTTCAAAAAGCTTTGAAACATCAACAAAATTTCTTTGGGCCCATTTATGGCCTGGGGGAACGATGAGTTTCATTTCATCGGCTATCAATTTTTCCTGTGTTATCCCTGGATCATCAATTCTTGCGCCCACAATGCCGATTTCTATTTTCCCTTTTTTGATTTGCCTGATAATCTCAAGGGTATCCCCGGCTGTCAATTCAATGGAAACTCCGGGAAATTTTTCCAAAAAAGGCCCCATGAGCCCAGGCAGGATATATCCGGAAGGAATCGTGCTGCCGCCGATAAAAAGCGGCCCCCTGGTTCTTCCCAAAAAATCATGCAGATCTGATTCCGCCTTGTCCCTGAGGGTTAGAAGTTGTTTGGAATATTGATAAAGAATTTCACCGGCTTTTGTAGGTTCAGTGGTTTTCCCAAGCCTGTCCAAAAGGCGGCAGTGAAAATACTCTTCAAGTTCTTTGACGTGAAGGCTCACCGTGGGCTGGGAAAGGTTAATCGATGACGATGCCTTTGAAAAGCTCTTATTTTCAACGACAGAAACAAAAACATGAAGCTGCCATAGATCCATATCAATCCTTTTCTTTCCAGGCGTTTTTCACCCCTGTTTTACCCATGGGATAAAAAGGCTTCTCCCCTTTCCAGGATTTCCCCATGATCTTCGGGAATTGCCGGATTATTCAGGAGTTCACAGGTTTTGTCCTTTAAAATTTTATCCGCCTCTGGTTCTCCCTGGTCTCTCCATTTATCAAGGCTCAGAAAAGGCCAGATGGAGCTTGAAAACTGGGAGTTTCTGAAATTTTTTGCTGTCAGATCTGACATGAAAAAATTTCCTCCCGGTCCCACTTTGGATATGTCTGAAAGCCCCACGGCTTCATCATCCAGGGGAAATCCTGAAGCAAACTTTCTTGACTGAAGAATCAAATCATCTGCATAGACCACAAGTTCGGGAGAAAAAACAAGGGAATCAAAACTGCCCCCCACAAAGGGAATCATGCCAGCCTTGCCCAGACAGCTTGTAAAGTGGTTGATGCAAAGGGTTGTGCTGGCAAGAAGATCCGCACCCCAGCCGTTTCCGCTGCCGGATGTCCCGCAGTGGGGAATTTTGTAGAACGTCATCATTTCTGCACAAGCCAGGTTCAGAAGCAATGTATTGGGGGAATAAAAACTGCCGGCATTTTTCATGTCAAAGGCAGCGGGAAGACTTCCCAGAATTATGGGGGAGCCCTCTTTTACAAGCTGGCTGTACACCAGTCCTGCCAGCAGTTCTGCCGTTAGCAGGGCCAGGGTTCCAGCCGGGGTAATGGGACAGGTGGCACCGGACATTCCATAATTGGAAAAAATAAGGGGCAGGCCTCTTTTAATGGCTGCATCCATTTTCATTGTGGTTTCAGAATTTAAAACCAAAGGAGTAATGGGGTTTACATAGGGAATAATAAAATGATGGTCCGATAAATCTCCATGGATATGCTCACAAAGGTCCAGGGCTGGAGTAAAGGAATCCCAGTCGGAGATAAGCATCACCAATGGCTTTGTAGTGTTGGCCATCATTTCCAGGACACCATGGATATCCGCAGTTTCAGGGGGAAGATCCTGGATCACACCCGGTGTTGAAATAAAATCAAAATTATCAAGGTTATGCCCCAGCCCTGTGGCCGCTGCCATGTGATGACGGTGAAAAGGCTGAATTTTATTGGTTCTGGGGTCCTGATAATGGAGGTTGGTTACTCCGATCCCGAAAATTGCTTCCTGGGTTCCATCCCCGGTCAGAGAAAAACATGGGCTGCCCAGGCGGTCATAAATATTGATTTCAGATGGAGCTGCTTTGATTGCCCATTCAACAAGATCTTTGGGTATATGTATTTGATTGTCTTTATGGGATCGATCACCCTTATGGTACTTTCCAAGGACTTTTTCAAACAAATGTCTGGCTCCCTGATCATCAACTGCCACACCTGTTTTTTCAAGGATCAAAAGTGCATCCTTATGAATCTTTTCTATCTGTTCCCGGGTCATAACCCTTATTTCAGGTTTCAGGTCAAACATGGAGCTCCTTTTAAAATTACGGGCTAAAGAATATGGGCCAGAAACTGTCTGGTACGCTTGTGTTCCGGGTTATTGAAAATTTTTTCCGGAGTTCCTTCTTCGATCCAGTTTCCCCCATCCATGATTAGGACACGATCTGCCACATCCCGGGCAAAATGCATCTCATGGGTTACAGCAATAATGGTCATGCCCTCTTTGGCCAGGCGTTCCATTACATCCACCACTTCGCCCACAAGTTCAGGGTCCAGGGCTGATGTGGGCTCGTCAAACAGCATGACCTTGGGTTTCATGGCAAGGCTTCTTGCAATGGCTACTCTCTGCTGCTGCCCGCCTGAGAGACGGGAGGGGTGTTCGTCACGCTTTTCCATCAACCCCACCCAGTCAAGAAGTTCTTCTGCATATACAATGGCCTTTTTTTTCTTCTGGCCAAGAACTGTAACAGGTCCTTCAATGATGTTTTCCAATACAGTCATATGGGGAAAAAGATTAAAGGATTGAAAACACATGCCTGTTTTTTTGCGGATGTCCAGAATATGGTTTTCCCTTGTTTTATCATTTTCACCTGCATTAATTGCAATACCGTCCACTTCAATGGTTCCGGCCGTGGGTTCTTCCAGAAAATTAATACAGCGCAGCAAAGTACTTTTTCCTGAACCTGAAGCCCCCAGAATCACAACGGTTTCGCCTTTATTCACTTCAAGGTCAATGCCGCAAAGCACATGAAGTGTTCCACCAAAGACCTTATGAACATTGGTAATTTTTACCATGGGTGTTGAATTTTTTATCATGATATCCTCCTGTCGCCCCTGGCCATGTGTCGTTCAATCTTCTCCTGGACAAATTGCAGGATCATACACATAATCCAATAAATAAATGCCACCATGATCAGCATTTCAAGGGATTGAAAATGCCGTCGCCCAACCTTTATGGCCCGATAGGAAAGCTCCCACACCCCCATTAGCGATACCAGGGAGGAGTCCTTGATCATGGCAATAAACTCATTGGAGACAGGTGGGATAATCACCCGCAGGGCCTGGGGAAAAATGACCCGTTTCATGGTCTGGGTGGAGGTCATGCCCAGGGCTTTTGCAGCTTCTGTCTGACCGATTTTAATGGACTGGATACCGGCCCGGACGGTTTCTGTCATATAGGCACCATAACAGACCCCAAGGGCCAGAATGCCTGCTGGAACAGCAGGAAGGGTAAGCAAACGCTGAATTCCCGGGATTCCAAATTCTTCCAGGGCTTTGCCGATCTGGGGCAGAGCCAGATACCACATATATACCTGGACCAGGAGAGGGGTTCCCCGGATAAGGGATACATAGGAGGTGGCGATACTATTAAAAATGGGATTTGTGGAAAGCCGGCCAAGTGCCCCCACCACGGCAAGAATACAGGCCAGGGTTATGGCCAAAAAAGCCACCAGAAAGGTATATCCGCTGCCGGCAAGAATAAAAGGAAGCCATTTGGCCATGAATTTGAAATCAAGTCCCAAAACGATAAGGGTAGTTACCATAAAAATAATCAACACAACAAAAGCCATGATCATATTTCGCCTGTACTTTGATTTCTTTTCTTCAATTTGATTGAGAACCTGCTGGGCTTCCGGAGGGATGCCGCCTGCTCCCGGGAGTATGGTATTGGCCTTCATTCCTTGCTCCTTCTGTCTTAATGATTAGGACCTGTTACTGGAAAAAAAGAAGCGGTCTCAAATAATCCAGGCCTACAGGACTGTTAAAAAACCGCTTCCAGATTCTTATTTTATAACTTTGGGATCAGGTTGGTGTGATAGAATTTTTCCGATAGTTTGACCAGAGTACCGTCAGCATACATGGATTTTAAAATTTCATTGAGTTTGTCCACAAGTGTCTGGCTGTTAGCACGGCTTTTATCCAGGGCAAAACTAAGGGGTTCATAATAGGGTGGTTCCCCTATCATTTTTAAAGGACAGCCGTTACCGCATCCGGATCGGATGGCCTCTGCAAGGGTCTGTTTGGATGTAAAAATGGCATCCAGCCTGGCTCCATCACCAAGGACTAAGTCTTCAATATGGTTTGCATCCGTGGGATAGGTCTGAAGCTTGCCTGGTTCCCAGTCCTGATAAACAATTTTAACGTCTTCAATGGAAAGGTCTTTCTGAAGATATCTTTCATTGGTGGTTTCACCGGCAATTCCGATTTTTTTGCCTGCAAGATCAGCCAGAGTTTTTATTGTGGTGTTGTCTTTATGGATTGCAAACTGAGCCGGAGAGCTGTAATAGGGCAAGGTGAACAAAAGGGCATTTTTTCTTTCTTTTGTGGGAGTCATGGAACCAATGGAGAGGTCCCATCTTTTTCCCCATTTTCCAGCTGTAATGAGATCCCAGTCCGGTGTAATGAATTTTACCTTGACACCCAGTCTTTTGGCAACTTCCTTTGCAATGCTGACATCAAACCCTTCCAACTCTCCCTTGTCGTTGAGAAAACTCTGGGGAGCATAATTGGCGTCTGTTGATACCACGATGGTCTTGGCTGCATAAATTTCATCAAGTGCAGATTTTCCAGCTATACTGGTTCCTGCAAAGACAAGCAACATTGCTGAAATCAGAGCCCAGCCCACAAACAATTTTTTCATAAAAAACCTCCTGTTCATATTAATATTAATTTTAATTGTCCCGCAACAAAATGCCACGGGAGTATGCGCATCGATCTATTAACAAACATGAATCTTCGAGCAATTTTTGCTAACCCAAAAAACTATATAGAACACTTACAGATGTCAAGTATTTTAAAGTCTGTTCCCAGCTTCCTCTTAAATATCTTTCAGGATAAATTCGTATAATTCGTTTTCTTTTTGGGTAAGTTCTTTTTCTTCGTTTTTAATTCTATGGAGAAAATAATGAAAAAAATCATGACGTAAGCTGTCCCTGCCTGACAAGACAAATCTTTTATTCAGGCCCCAGTTAATCACTGAACTTTCTTCATCCCCTTCAATAAACATTCCGCATAAAATTTCTTCTTTGTCCACAACAATATCAAAAAACCGGGTGTTTGAATCCTGCTCACAGGGTTCCGGACAAGGATGAATTATCTGAAACTTGAATTTTCGGGGACCGGGTTTCATTGAAATGTATTTGACCTGCACACCACGGGATTCAGCCGTCATCAGTTTTGAATCAAGATGCTGTCCTTCTTCAGGAGCCATTCGAATATAAATTTCTTCCTTTGCCTGGTCAATCATTTCCTCTGCCTTGCCCATGGCTGCTGCATAGCCTTTGATGGTCCAGATGACATCTTTTTCAGGCTTTTGTTTGGCCTTTTTTAATTTTTCTTCCAAAGAAGAAATCATAATTTCAAAATCATGGCGCAGCCTTCGAATAAATTCTTGGGACGGAACAGGTGAGTACATTCCTTTGCTGGATTCAATAACAAACCCTTTGGCAATAAGGGTCTCCAGAACATCATATATCCTGGCCCTGGGTATACCTGACTGCCGACTTAATTGTGATCCGTTAACCGGATGATTTGCTGCCAGAGAAACATAGGCGCTTAGAGCATAATCGGATAATCCAAGTTTTAATTCTGTATTTATTTTTACCATAGAAAACCCTTTGATCCGTGTTTTTACTTGCTGCCGGATATAGTATTTTACCCCTTTCATATGGGTTGTTTTTTTACGCTTGACATGAATATAAAGAGTTTGGTAAAGGAAAACAAGGAAAATGTTACCCGGTTAGTAGTAACATTTGACTTGTACGTAAAATAGTTTGTCCGTAAAAATAAAGACTGGCAGCTGAAAAACTGAGGGCTCCTTTTAAACTCTGTAAAACTGCGGACCTGTAATTAATATCAACTAATCAACCGATTGTGAGGTAAAAACCATATGAAACGTAATTTTCATGCGGGAAGACAGCTAAGCTCCGGATTGAGTCTCAATATCCTGACCGAGGACGAGCTGGATGAGATTCACTATGGAACCCTTGAGGTCCTCAACGAAACAGGCATTTTTGTGGAAGATGAAGATGCACTGGATCTTTTTGAAGGAGGGGGGGCTGTTGTCAACCGCGACACAAAAATTGTTAAAATCCCACCTGTTATGGTGGAGGATGCCATTCGGTCTGCACCTCCCAAGGTAGTGCTCTACGGCCGTGATCCCAAACACGATATTGTTCTGGAAAACACCCGGGTTTATTTCACCAATTTCAGTGAAGGTGTAATGGTAAATGATCCCTATACTGGAGAAAACAGATCTCCCGTAAAAAAGGATCTAATTGATTCTGCCCGGGTAATTGATGCTCTACCTGAAATTGATTTTTGCGAAAAAGCCCTTGGAGCCCATGATGTAAACCAGGACACAGTACCCCTCCACAATGCAGAGGCATATCTTACCAATACTTCCAAACATTGTGCCTTTGGCCCTGGGAATGGCAGATTCCTGAAAAAAATTATTGAAATGGGTGAGGCCATTGCAGGCGGCGTAAAAGAGTTTAAGGACCGCCCCATTGTTTCTTTTACCACCTGCCCGGTCAGTCCCTTGAAACTGATCTCCGACTGTTGTGAAATTATAATGGAAGCAGCCAGGAATAATGTGGTCTGCAATATTTTATCCATGGCCATGGCAGGGGGCACATCTCCTGTAACCCTGGCCGGCACCCTTGTAAATCACAATGCTGAAGTCCTTTCCGGAATAACCCTGGCCCAGCTCACCAGAAGAGGAACCCCGGTTATTTATGGCAGTTCCACCACAGCCATGGACCTTAAACTTGCCTCGGCCAGTGTGGGCACCCCGGAGTGCGCGCTTATCAGCGGTGCTGTGGCCCGTCTTGCCCGGTATTATGCTTTACCCTCCTATGTTGCAGGTGGCTAGGGCGACAGCAAAATATCCGACGTCCAGACTGGCCATGAAAAGACACTTACCGGACTTATTCCCGCGTTGGCAGGCGCCAATATGATTTATGGGTCCGGGATGCTTGAAAGCGGCATCACCTTTGATTACGGCCAACTGGTTTTAGACTGTGAGTTTGCACGTATGATTAAACATACGATTCAGGGCATTCCTGTTACGGATGAATCCCTTGCCATCGATCCTATCAAGGAGATAGGTCCAGGCGGAGATTATCTAATGCACAAACACACATTCAAACATATGAGAAGCCAGTCCAAACCCGAGTTGATTGACCGCAGAATGCGAGGACACTGGGAAAAGGCAGGTGCAACCAATGCCTATGAAAGGGCTTTGATGAAAGTCAGATATATCCTGGAAACCCATGTTCCTGCAAAACTTTCAGATGAAGTGCTGGCAAAAATTCGATCCATTGTTGTGGAAGCGGAAAAGGAAATGAGCATAAATTAATTTGGAACAAATATGTAAAAGGAACTCCCATGGAAAATAATAAAATGGTTTTACCTGAAAAAGCAAATGTTGTCATTATAGGCGGAGGAATTATTGGTTGTTCCATTGCCTACCACCTAGGCCACATGGGCTGCAAAGATGTGATTGTCCTGGAAAGGGATGAATTAACTTCCGGAACAACCTGGCATGCAGCAGGTCTCATGGTAACCTTTGGATCTACGTCTGAAACATCCACTGAGATGCGTAAATATTCCCGTGATCTTTACACCCGGCTTGAAGCTGAAACAGGGTTATCCACCGGGTTTAAACCAGTGGGTTTCATTGAAGCGGCCAGCAATAAAGACCGTTTGGAAGAGTATCGCAGGGTTGCTGCATTTAATAGATTTTGCGGAATTGATGTGCATGAAATCTCCCCAAAAGAGATCAAGGATCTTTTTCCCCTTGCCCGTGTAGATGATCTGCTGGCAGGTTTTTATGTAAAAGAGGATGGCCGGGTTAATCCAGTAGATGTGACCATGGCCCTGGCCAAGGGTGCCCGGAACCAGGGAGTAAAAATATTTGAAAAAACTCCCTCCACAGGAATCATAAAAAAAAATGGTGTGGTGACCGGCGTAAAAACAGCCCAGGGTGATATCCAGGCAGATGTGGTTGTCAATTGCGCTGGAATGTGGGCAAGGCAGATTGGAGAACTTTCCGGTATCAATATCCCCAACCAGGCCTCGGAGCATTATTATCTGATAACCGAAGAAATAGACGACATTCCCAAAAATATGCCGGTACTGGAAGACCCTTCCCATTATGGATATTATCGGGAGGAAGTCGGAGGACTCATGGTGGGATTATTTGAGCCCAAATGTGCTCCCTGGAATATCAAGCGTATTCCGGAAAACTTTTCCTTTGGTGAGATTGAACCGGATTGGGACCGTATGGGACCCTTTTTGGAAAAAGCCATGTCCAGGGTTCCCATAACCAGGGAAATCGGCATAAAGAAATTTTTCTGCGGTCCTGAAAGTTTTACAGCAGATCTCCAGGCCATTGTTGGAGAAGCCCCTGAAGTAAAGAATTATTTTGTGGCCGCAGGATTAAATTCCATCGGCATTATCGTGGGCGGAGGCCTTGGCCGGGCCATGGCCCATTGGATAATGACCGGAGAACCCGATATTGATATCACCGGGTTTAACATTGATCGTCTGCACACCTATCAAAACAACCCGGACTACAGGAAACACAGGACTACTGAATCCCTTGGCATGGTTTATAAATGCCATTATCCCTACAAATCCATGCAATCGGCAAGGGGTGCTAAAAAATCAGCATTCTATGATCGTCTAAAGGCAAAAGGTGCCTATTTCAAAGACGTTAGCGGCTGGGAAGGTGCGGACTGGTATGCTCCGGAAGGCCATGAAGCAAAAATTGAAAAAGATTCCTGGGGCAAAGTTGACTGGTTTAATTTCTGGGAAGCTGAACATAAGGCAGCCCGGGAAAATGTTATCCTCATGGACATGTCTTTTATGCCTAAATTTTTTGTGCAGGGCCGTGATGCCGGGAAAGTGCTGAACATGGTTTCAGCCAATGAAGTTTGTGAAAAGACGAATCAAGTCACATACACGCCCTGGCTGAATGAAAACGGAAAAATTGAAACTGATTTAACGGTCGCAAAACTTGAAGAAGAAAAGTACCTGGTGGTTGTTACAGACACCATGCACCGCCATGCAGAAACCTGGTTAAAAAGAAACATCCCAGATGATGCCCATGCCTTTGTCACGGACATGACTTCAGCCTTTGCACAATTAAATATCCAGGGCCCAAAATCCCGGGAGCTTCTGCAGTCAATCACCATGGCAGATTTATCAAATGAGGCATTCCCCTATCGACATGCCAAAGAGATTGCCATTGGTTATGCAAAGGCTATCTGCATCAGGATCACTTATTTAGGTGAGCTTGGGTATGAGCTTTATATACCCACGGAACAGGCCACCCATGTTTACGACTGCGTTGTTGAGGCCGGAGAAAAATTCAACCTGCGCCATGCAGGGCTTAAAGCACTTGCCAGCTTGAGAATGGAAAAAGGATATCGTGACTACGGCCATGACATTGACAATACAAATGATCCCTATGAAACAGGATTGGGATTCACGGTTAAACTGGAAAAACCTGACGGATTTATCGGCAAAGATGCCTGTGTTAAGAAAAAAGCCCAGGGCAAAATGACAAGACGTATGGCCCAGGTGATGGTCAAAGATCCTGATCCTCTATTATTCCATGCTGAAATTGTCTTCCGAAATGGGAAAAAAGCCGGATATGTCAGTACAGGATCCTATGGTTTTACCCTTGGCGGAGCCATTGGACTATTTATGATTGAGGCTGATGAGCCCATTGATGAAAATTATATTACGAAAGGAAAATGGGAAATTGACATTGCCGGGACTATCTATCCCGCTGAAGTTTCCCTGTCACCCCTATATGATCCCGGGATGAAAAAAATTAAAGCCTGACATTACTCAAGAAGAATATAAGACCCAGAAACAAAGAGCGCATCCTGTGAAAGATGCGCTCTCTTATTTTCTGGGTCCGGGTTTTAGTGAACCCCATGCAATTACAATTTTATATTTTATTTATTTTCGCTCCACAATCAGGGCCATGCCCTGGCCGCCGCCAATACATAAAGTAGCAAGGCCGTATCGTAAATCCCTGGCCTTGAGTTCATATAAGAGTTTTGTCAAAATAGCCCCGCCACTGGCAGATACAGGGTGGCCCATGGCAATGGCACCGCCATTGACATTTACCTTGTCCAGGTCCATGTCCAGCTCACGCATACAGGCCAGAGTCTGGGAGGCAAAGGCTTCGTTCAATTCAATCAGGTCCATATCGTCTATGGTAAGCCCAGCCTTTTCCAGGGCCATGCGGGTGGCTGGAATGGGGCCGATACCCATATAGGCAGGATCCACACCCGCCGATGCATAGGAAACAATGGATGCCATGGGTTCAATACCCAGTTCATCAGCCTTGTCCTTTGACATGACCACTAGGGCAGATGCCCCGTCATTCATCCCACTGGCATTGCCGGCAGTAACAGACCCACCCTTTCTAAAGGGTGGTTTCAGTTTCTGGAGATTTTCAATGGTGGTGCCGAACCTGGGGTGTTCATCTGTATCAAATATCTTGGGATCCCCTTTTCTCTGGGGAATTTCCACGGATACAATCTGCTCCTTGAACCGGCCTTCCTTAATGGCCTTCTCAGCCAGATTCTGACTTCTCAAACTATAGGCATCCTGGTCTTCCCTGGATACATTATATTTTTCAGCCACATTTTCAGCTGTCTCTCCCATGGTATTGCCGCTTAAGGGATCAAACAAAATCAGCTGGTCCTGGAGCTGACCATGGCCCAGACGATACCCCCATCTTGCCTTTTTCAGCATAAAAGTGGCATTGCTCATACTTTCCATACCACCGGCCACAATAACATCGGCATCTCCGGACTTGATCACCTGGGCTGCCAAAGTAACAGCCTTAATACTGCCGGCACAGGCCTTGCTGATGGTAAACTGGGGTTTTTCCTGGGGAACACCTGCTTTCACAGCCACAACCCTGGCCGAGTTAATGGGAAGATCCCCTGTTCTGTAACCAGAGGCATAAATCACTTCATCAATTTGATCCCCTGTAAGCCCGGCCCGTTTTATGACTTCCTTAATGGGAACGGGACCGAAATCAATATCGCTCAAAGGGGCAAGAGATCCTCCGAAACGTCCAATCGCCGTTCTACAAGCACTCACTATAACAACTTCTTTCATCTGTCCTCCTGAAAAACTGGAAAATATACATTTATATCAATATAGCTTTAATATAGCTGTATTATAAAAGTCATCCCGTGTCAACATAAAACATGGCCTTATCGTGGCAATTGATTCCTATATATATTTCACATCCAGGTTATTTCATCCAAGGTAAATGATTGTAATTCCATTCAAAACAGTATAAATTTAATAAGAAAAAATTTATCAAGAACCTGCCTGAGTAAGTTTAATAGGTATTTATGAAAAAGAGATTAATAATTACGACCATTGGCTTTGCAGGGGCTTTTCTTATACTATCCTTGTCTGTCTATTTTTATGCAAAAACAGATCATGCAAAAACCCAGCTTGTTTCGCAAATTAATATAGCCATACCGGGCCAGCTTTCAGCTGAAAATCTGGAATTTTCATTGTTCAAGTCATATGTCAAATTGGATGAAGTTCAGATAAAAGACCTGCGAAACAACATTTGTTGTAAATTCAAAAGCCTTTTTATTAAGGCAAAAATAAGCTCTCTTTTTAAAAAAAACCTGGAAATAGTTTTATTTCAGGTGAACAGCCCTGAGATATCCCTTATTATGGATACAAAGGGCCGAATAAATTTATTGGATGCCCTTATCAAACAAGATGACAATGTCCCTGAAAATGAACCTGGTATTAAAAAAGCTAAGGGCATTCCTTTTAATGTGATCGTAAAAAAAGCACAAATCATTGAAGGAGGTTTAGATTTCAATGACCCCGATAATAGTATTTCAATAAGATCATTACAAATTGACCTCTTGGATGGTAACCTTCAGGAGCAGCGTCTCTCTTTGAATGCCGGTTTTAAAAACAGCAGAATCACGTTAAAGGACAAAGAAATTCTGGTTAAAAATATTACTCTTTTGTCTGAACTTGAACAGGGATCAAAACTTAATTTTGATGTTGACCTGGACTCTGATCTGGGTATTTTCAAGGCAAAGGGTAGTGCATCCAATATTAATAGTGGTCCTGAAATTGATATTCTCATAGACGCAAGATCCAATCTTGACCAATTAAACCTTTTTCTGGAAAACAAGCTATCCCTTGGCGGCCTTGCCAGGGTGAGCATTGCAGTAAAAGGACCTGTAAACAACCCTGATGCAACTTTCAAACTTGATGTGACTGATGTAAAGGTTGGAGAAAGTATAAAGAAAGACGTACATATAGAAAAACAAGAGATCCATTTATCCGCAAGTATTGCCGATAGAACCCTTTCATTGAAAAAAGGAATTCTCAATGTTCTTGGAAGCAACATAGAATGTACTGGCAAAGTTGATTTCAAAAATTTTTTCCCAAAAGGATTTTTACATCCTGCTGGAAATCTTGATGCACTTACCTATGATTTTTCCTTTGATCAGAAAAATGGAGATTTCCGACATCTAAAGAAATGGGCAAAAGAATTTTCAGGACAATTCTCATCCTTTGGAAATATCAATGGCAAAGGTATTGATCCTGAAGCCCTGGCCGCAAATTATAATGTTACTCTTATCCTTGAAGAGTTTAAACGAAACAAGGCTGAAACAGATTCCCTGGATTTCAAAACTGACATAACCGGAACCATTGAAAAAGGAATCTTTGAACTCACCAGGTTAAATGCCAGAACAGGCGACACCTCTATTGATCTTATGGGGCAATACGATATTTCAAAGAAAACCCTTGCCGCAGATCTTACTCTTACTTCCCGGGATTTATATTCAACGACTATTGGCTTGGGCATCCCCCCTGTAAAGGGAAGCATTGACAGCAAACTGAACATTGCCGGTGACATCATTAATCCTGAAATAAAGGCAATGGTTTCAGGAAAGGATATTGAGGCCAAGGGCATTTCCATAAATGACCTTCAATTTAAGGGAACTCTCAACTCTTCCGGACAAGCAGACATCCAGCAGTTTATTATTCAGGATCAGGACCTTGTGTTTGAAATGAACGGATCTGTGGATGTTTTTGACAAAAAATTCACAGTAAAGGATGTTATACAGGCAAATATCCTGGTTTCAGGCCAAAATATCAACCCCCAAAGGCTTCTTAAACCCTTTGATATAAAAACAAATCCAGACCCATTAGATTCTTTAATCGATTTCAATCTTACTATAGATGCAGACTACGCCATTGGTGCATCCATGGACAAAAAAGATTTTCATAAAATTGAAATTCCAATAAAAAACATTACAGCAGGCATTGATCTTGGGAAAAATGAATTAACAATGGTAATTGGAGAAATTGCAAGCCTGAATGCTTCACTGAACACTGAAAACAATGGATATAACACCCGAATAAACTTCAACCACAGCGACCTTACCCCTTTGTTTAAATCCCTGGGGATAAATGTTCTCAGGACCGATATCCACGGACAGATAAATGCCTCGGGAGTCATACCTGTGGTTTTGCCGGAAAATATAACCAAAGGACTCAATACAGCCCATGGCAATATAACCTTGACTGCTGATATTAATGGCAGTTTTAAAGAACCTGATTTCAATGTCCTGGTGGATCTTTCAAACCTTTCCTATGATGGGACCCAGGCAGGCCTGGAAGTTTCCAATTTACATGGCAATATAATGGTTACGCCTGACAAAATTACCATTAATGCCCTAAAAACAGATCTGAACAAAGGACATTTAGCTCTAAGCGGCAATGTTGGCTTAAAAGAGTATAAAATTCAGGATTGCAGACTGGATATCACCCTGGACAGTCTTGACATACCCCTTCCCTCCAAAACAGGTCCAAAGGACAATATTATAGTGGAAAAATTTGATTCCCAGATTGATATAAACCTTCAACATGGGCCAAAGGAATCTCAAAGAACAGGGAAGCTGCCTGTACAGGAGATACCCATAAAACATATTATAGCGGATCTTACTCTGAATGATCTGGGGCTTTCAGTTCTTGTGGATAAAACAACAGACCTGAAAGCATCTTTTGACCCTGAAAATTCTGACTACACCCTGGGAATAGACTTTGATCAAACCCCATTGGATACCCTATTCAAAAACCTGGGCTTTGACAAAGTAAAAGGAAAAATGAACGGGCATATAGCATCAAAAGGAAAGGTGAACATTGCTCTGCCCGGGGAAGTGATCCATGGGCTTAAAAAGGCCACAGGAAAATTGACCTGCAGTGCAGATATCAAGGGAAGTCTTGAAAAACCGGATTTTAATGCCGTTGTCACCTTAACAAATCTTGGATATCCAATTCCCCAGGCCGGGACATCAATCTCAAATCTTACTGGCAAAATAAAGGTTTCAAAGGATTTGCTGAAAATTGAAGATATTGCTGGCGATATTGACAACGGAAAGTTTGGCATGGATGGAGAAATAGGCCTCAGGAATTTTAAGCCGGTAAAAGGAAGCCTCCAGCTTACTGGCAATAACATAGCCCTGGAACTGCCTGACACGGCTAAAATTGAATTCAGCTATGATCTTACCTTTTCAGGGACCCCGGACAAATCAGATCTTTCAGGAACTTTTATCCTGGGGAAAGGAGAGTATTATAAAGATTTCACATTTGATCTTACAGAAACTGTGGGTGATAAAAAAAGGAAGACCTCAACACCAGCAAACAAGAGCAGTACCACGGCTCCATTGATTGAAAACACATCTCTCAACATTGATGTGGATTACAAGAACCCGTTTATAGTGGACAATAACCTTGCATTTATTCTAATAGAACCCAATGTAAATATTACTGGTACTGCCGCAAATCCAATAATAACAGGAAGAACCAAAATCATTGAGGGGACTATAATATACCTGAAAAGAGAATTTGAAATTGAAAATGGAATTATAGATTTTGTGGACCCCTATAAAATTGATCCAGACATTAATCTGGCAGCAAAAATCCAGGTAAGAGACTGGACCATAACCCTTGAAGTTTCAGGTAAAACAGAAAACCTGAAATTTCGGCTTTTTTCCCAGCCAGAGGAGGCCCACGAGGACATTCTGTCCCTGCTCATTGCAGGCAAAACCACAGAAGAGCTGGGTGAAGACAAGGGAGGCTTGTACACAAATATCCTGACAGATAAGGCTTCGGATATAATCGGGGAAACCGTTGAAGAGTCAACTCCCCTGGATTCCTTTAAAGTCGGATATGATGATTCGGGATCAGAAGGTGCCAATGTCACCCTGGGTAAAAAACTATCAAAACGACTAGAAGTATTATACTCAATGGAAACCATTGACCAAGAAACCGTCCACAAAAATGCTGCTGAATATAAAATTCTGGAAAATATCATGCTCAAAGCCTTTAACGATTCAAAGGGAGATTTTGGTACGGAAGTTACTTTTAAACTGGAGTTCAGATAATAGATGAATAAAAGTATAATTTTTATTATTGCAATTCTGTTTCTTTGTATTCCTGTCTTTGCAGAAAAAAGTACCGGGGAGACAATCCCTGCTATTACCCGTGTGAAAATAGAAATTCTGGCTGGCAAACCTGCCCGACGTGAAAAACTAAAAAAAATAGCCTCAAAAATAATCCGTCTCAAACAGGGGAAACCTTTTTCTCCTGAAAAGCTTTTCGCCTCCATTGAATTGCTCAAACAGACAAATCAGTTCAGTGAAATTGATGTGCCTGATCCAGAAATGAATGGGGCTTTTTTGAATATTGTTTTCAGACTGACCCCGTCAATTCTTATTCAAGACATTAAGGTGGACGGTTCCTTTCCGGTCTTTAAAGGTGATGTGATTAATGCCACTGATTATATTGTGGGTAAATCTTTCAAAAAAAATAATATCCAAAAAAACATCTTATCCATTGAACAACTTTTTACGGAAAATGGGTTTATTGATCCCCTGGTTACAATAACTCCTGAACAGGTGGATGCCCTGGAATTTGTTATCCTCATTGAAATTAAAAAAGAAGATTATCTGAAAGTAGACAGGATTGAATTCCACGGCAATAAAACTTTCTCCGGAATCAACCTGAAAATGAAAATGAAGTCCTATGAACTTCCGGTCTTTTTCTGGAGCAAAGGGAGAAGGTCTGTTCAAAAGGATCTTGAACAGGATATTAAAAAACTTCTGGCATTTTATAGAAAAAAAGGATTTGCCGAAGCCTCCATCAACCATCATCTTGAAAAAGATGAGAATAAAACTGCTATAGGTATTATTATCAACATTGATGAAGGCCCCAGATACAGAATCCGTTTTTCAGGAAATCACCAGTTTTGGGATCATACCCTTAAAAAAGACCTGATTTTTTTGACCAAAGGAAATACCAATGATTTTGGACTCAAAAAAAGCCTGAAAAACATTAAAACCCGATATCAGCAAGCTGGATATGGGGACTGCAAAATAAAACATACAGCCCAAAACCTGGAGGAATCCGGCTCTCCCATAAGAAATATCCATATTATAGTTGAAGAAAATATACGGTATCTGGTAAGATCCTCCAGTATCAAGGGATCTGAATCCATGGGTGAAAAAAATCTGAAAAAAGAGATCCTCACCCGGGAAAAAAGTTTTTTTTATAAAGGTCCCTTTGTTGATAACAAATTTCACAATGACAGCAAAATAATTGAAAACTACTACAGCAATAAAGGCTTTTTAGATTCAAAAGTGGCGGAAAGTGTCACATGGGGTAAAGAGAATAAAGAACAAATTGTATATGGTGATATAAAATTCCATATTGAGGAGGGATATCAAAAAATAATCACAAAACTTGATTTTCAAGGCCTGCCCAATTCATTTGAACAGGATCTGAGGCAAACCATTGAAACTGCCATAGGTACCCCTTTTATAAAAACGCTTGTTCAAAAAGACAGAATGACGATCCTCTCCTATCTTGCTGAAAGAGGATACATCTATGCAAAAGTTGAAGCCCGGGTAAATCCTGGAAAAGAAAAAGAAAATTGTTCCATAAAATTTCGCATTGATAAAAAAGACCCGGTATCTGTTGGCGGGGTGTGGACATTTGGTAATTTTCGCACAAAAGATTCTGTATTGCTCAGACACAACACCATCCTTGAAAATGAACCTGTGTCTTTGAATAAATTTGTTGCGTTACAGAAAGATATTCGAAACATCAATTGTATTGAAAGGGCCGATTTTAAGGCATTGGGGATCAAGGAAAATCAGGATCATCTCTTTTTTCTGGCAGATATTGAGGAAAAAAAATCATATTATTTTGAATCCAGCCTGGGGTATGACACTGCCAGGGATGCCTACCTTTTTGTGTCTGCGGGAGACAGAAACTTCGCTGGGATGAACAGGGAACTTTACCTGGATGCCGAGATTTCAGGAACCGGATATGAAACCCTTCTGGGAATAAAAGATTTTGACTTCATGTCCCAGTATATTCTCACCGAACTTACCCTTTACGCATCCCGGGAAGAATTGAAGAATCAGAGCTTTGGTTCCCGCAAATACGGCTCAGAACTCTTGTTTGAAAAATATTTTTCCCAGCACATGAAACTGGGCACAAGTTTTGGTCTGGAATCCAGGGAACAATATCAGGTGGATACCACAGAAAAGAGTAATCTTGACATTTATTCCTCCAGGGGAATTGTTGCTTTTACACCTTTTTTAACCTGGAGTTCGGTTAATTCCTTTGTGAAACCAACCAGGGGACTCTATTTTAACGCATCAGCCGGTTACAACAGGGATATTCTGGAGAATCTTGATAATTTCATAAAATACCAGGCCAGGGCCAAGTATTATTTCCAGGTATCCCCAAGGCTGGTAATGGCATTCCAGGGAATGTACGGATTTATTCAGAACCTTGGCAGCGTGTCCAAACTTCCCGATGATCAGCTTTTCTTTCTGGGAGGCATTTCCGATGTAAGGGGTTTTGAAGAAAATGAGCTTGCCATTGACGGATTTGGTGACCCTTTGGGAGGCAAATCCCAGATCTCAGGGTCAATTGAAGCTCGTATTGATCTGGGTATGAATTTTGAACTCCCTGTTTTTCTGGATGCCGGGTCCCTGAAAAATACTGGACTTGAAGGCCATAAGGAAAATTTCAGGTTCACCCTTGGAACAGGCATAAGGTACATGACTCCGGTGGGTCCTGTCGGACTTTTATACGGATATAAGCTGAACCCAACCCCTGGGGAAGATCCAGGCATGTTTCATTTTTCCATCGGGTACACTTTTTAAAATTTTTGCTGAGACCCAGGGCACTTACACACGCAACCGGGCAAATAGAAAAAACGGTCTACTTTATTTGACTGCCAGGCGATGGGGCTGTTCTTTTTTAATAATAAACTCACCCAGTTTTTGATCATTTTCCAGAATATGTGAATAAACCCATTCGGTCATACTTTCAATAATTTTCAAGGTGGCTTCATCGGAAAAATTCCGGTACTTTTCTCTAAAATCTTTTAACCGCAGAATAAAAAGCCTGTGTTCTTCCATATGAAAATTTCTTTCAGGATATTCATATCTTTTCATATACTCGTTTTCGATACCAATATGATGATTCGCGTACATGACAAGAAATGAAATTGTGCTGGCAAACAATTGATGGTCCTGCTTTTTCTTTTTTGCCCCTTTTAATTTATCTAAAAGCTTGATCCACTCCTTGTGCTGAGTGTCCTGCCATAGCAGACCTGTCTTAAATTGTACATCCAATGCCATTTGTATCCTCCAGGATTAAGGCGAACTTTCTTTTTGTTCAAACGATAGGATAAATTTACCCAGTTTTTGATCGTTTTCCAGAATATGGCTCAATATCCAGTCTTCCATGCGTGCCAGCAAGTCTTCTGTTCCAGCTTCTGAATAATCCATATTTTCAAATTTAAATTCTTTCAACTCTTTTACAAATTTTTGGTGGTCTTTTTGATGTACTGCCTTGTCCGGATACCCATACTTTTCCATGTATTCTTCTTCCAGCTTAAAATGCTGATTCACATACATGGATAAAAAAGCAAGGGTGTAGCGGTACAGATTCTCATCTTTTTTTTTTGATCTGGCCTCTTTTATCTGCCTGAACAAATCTATAAGCTGTTTATGCTGAAAATCCTGCCAGACCACCCCTATTTCATACTTTACATCAAATTTCATACACACTCCCCATGGAAATAAAACAAATATAGTATCAAAACCAAAAGTGGCATCTTACTAATTCAGTCTGAAAAATTCAATATTCCCCTTAAATTATCTGAGAGAATGGAAACCATATCCCTTGCCAAAAGTTCATAGTACCCTTTGTATTGGCTACCAATAATTGGCCAGTTCTTCGGACAAAAGATAAAAAAAGCTGGTTTTTCTGATAGAAACGATTTCACCCTGAAAAGGAACTTTTCAAAGAAAGAAGTCATTCTTTTGTTTTGCAATGGTTCTCCATGAAGGATTTTTTTCTTCCCATAATCAGTACTGATGACAACTTCAGGTTTGATTGAAAGAGTATCTTCTGTGTCTGCCTGAAAGGGCCTGGTAAAGATAAGAGAAAACTTATTGCACAGGGTTCCACAGTTTTCCGGGAGCTGAAGTGTGGTGCTTTTTCTTTTACATAAAAACAGAACGGTTTCCAGGGCTCTGCAAAATTCAGAGCCCTGGATCAATTTATTTAGTCACATCAATTCAGAGATCTAAATAGCTCTTTTTTCAAGTATCTCCAGAACCTGGGTACTCAATTTTGCTGCCCGGTCTTTTATTGTCTCGGCCAGGGCCAGAGTCTCTTTTTTATAAATTTCATCACTCACATCTGCCATATTGATCATGACATTTTTAT
>Ga0307988_1000370_pt1 | contig 32152 bp, 30 predicted proteins | sample EllFjometagen183_FD_203166 | JGI IMG/M metagenome (GOLD analysis project Ga0307988, IMG submission 203166) | Marine microbial communities from Ellis Fjord, Antarctic Ocean - #183 | ecosystem: Environmental > Aquatic > Marine > Unclassified | place: Southern Ocean | collected 2014-10-08 | reverse complement strand
TCGAAGCATCCTGCAGGCAGGTTTTTCCCCGAAATATGCCAGGTACAACTCTACCAGACGTTCCATTTTCCGGAATATCTCGCTGGGACTGGGTTGCCTATAGGTTCCCTTGAGCAGTAAGTCTTCTATCTGGGAAAGGATAAAGGGATTGGCCATGGCAGCACGGCCCACCATTACTCCATCACACCTGGTTTGGGTAAGCATCCTTACTCCATCTTCCACAGAATGGATATCTCCGTTACCGATTATCGGGATATCCAGTTCTTCCTTGATTTGCTGGATCAGATCCCAGTTTGCAAAACCCTTGAAAGCCTGACCGGCTGTCCTGGGGTGCAGAGTTATGGCATCTACACCCACATCCTGGGCAATTTTGGCTATCAATAATGCCTGGTGTCCTGACCTGTCCCAGCCAGATCTGATTTTTATGGTAAAGGGAAGACTGGTGGCCTTTCGGACAGCCTTTAAAATGGCTTCACTGGTTTTGGGCTCCTTCATCAAAGCAACGCCTGCGCCCTGTTTTATTACTTTTTTTACGCTACAGCCAAAATTGATATCAATAATATCAGCTTTTCCTGTTTTCTCAATGAAAGTGGCTGCCTGGGCCATTGGTTCAGGATCTGCTCCGAATATCTGGACGGATAATGGTTTTTCATCTTTCCTGGAGGCCAATAAGGTGATGGTTTTTTCAGAGTTGTAAAAAATACCCTTGGCGCTTACCATTTCCGAGCACACCACGGCACACCCGCATTCTTTTACAAGCCGCCTGAAGGGCAGGTTGGTGATACCGGCCAGGGGAGCCAGGAAGGTTTTACCCTTTATCTCAAGGTCTTTTATTTTCATTTTGATCAACTTTGTTTTGGGTATCAGCTCCTGTTCTTGCATAACAGAACAGGCAATTATGAAAACAGGGATGGTCTTCATAGGAGCCGATATCTATGGATTTTGTGCACCTGCATCCCTGCCTGGATCGCTGGCCATAATCCCGCTTGGTTTCAGGGTTTCCACCATAAAGCTTTTTAAGCAGTTTCCCGTCGATGCAGGAGTTTTCCTCAATTCTGGAGAAAAGACCAAGGTTTGTAAAAAGGGATGTTTCAGAGCATAGAAATAATTGTATATTTTTGGTTTCCAGATAATCTGCAATTTGCTGAATCAGTTTTTGTTTGGTTTCCATTTTCGGGATAACAAAGAAATTATTGGGTTTATTCTGTAAAGATAATCGGCAGAGCCTGGTTTGAATCTTTTTATAGTCGTCATAGAAACTGGTGACGCATCTGGATATGCCCATGTCTGCCATGGCATTGGCAATCATGGTAAAATCGTTTAGATTATTTTCAATTTGTTTGTTGTTCTGCCTGTAAAAACAAATGGGATCAAAGCGCCAGGAGATTTTATCCGGCCCGAATCTACGGCATAAAAGCCTTGCCTGGTTAATCCTTTTTTCAAGTTTTGGCAGGCCCGGCTCCAGAAGGGAAGATCTTGAATTTATAGTGAAATTAAAATATAAATTATACCCTTTTTTCACAAGAATCCGGTCTGCCTGAAGTTCAAGAAATGGGCCAAAGTTTTTTGACCAGAAAACAATGGAATGGATTTCCTGGGGCAGGGCATTAATTATTTTAACCCTTTTGTTATAGGGGCTTTTAATGGTGAAGTATCCTTGCTGGATCTGTTCCAGAAACCAGGGTGTATACAATCCTGGAATATCGCTCCTCCTTGATGCTGAGATGATTTTATTCCGGGTCTGACCCATGGTCTCTTTTTTTCAGGTCTGAAAAAGAAATAATTTTGGCGTCTGGTTTTTCCGGTTTCTCTGGTTTCTCAGTCAACTTTCTGGATGAATTTTTTGGATGGGACAGGACAAGCTCTTCCCCGGGGCATTCAACGGTTGTAAGTTTCATTTTTTTGCCGTTCATATGGAACTCTTCCCCATTGATATAGTCATCTTTTAAAATCCAGTTCACCACCTGCAATGGGATTTGAAGCATTAATAATTTAATCTGGTACCAATCTTTTTTGGGATCAGGTAAAATACTTTCAACCCTGGCAAATGAAACCGGTGAATCTTCAAGATAGATGAGTACAACATCATTGATTGTGGCCATGGATTCCTCTGTAATTTATTTTTCTTGTCAACTTGTTATATATAACATAATCTTTTGATTATCTAAAGAATGGAATGGGCCAATAATATTGAATATAAAGATATTGAATAAAAAATGGAGCATCTTTTTTCTGGTGGCATTGTCAATTTTTATGTCAACCCTGGACTCCAGTATCGTAAATATTGCTTTACCATATATAATGCAGGACATGTCCACGGATATTTCCACCATTCAATGGGTTGTGGTGATCTATCTTCTGACGGTATCCTCTTTTCTGCTGACTTTTGGCAGGCTCTCTGATATCAGAGGCAGGCAACAGATATATGTGATGGGCTTCATGGTCTTCACCCTGGGATCACTTTTGTGCGGGATCTCAAAAACCCCTGGCTTTCTTATCATGGCACGGGTTGTTCAGGGCCTTGGGGCTTCCATGCTCATGGCCTGTTCTCCTGCCTTGATTGTGGATGTGTTTGAAAAAAAGGAAAGGGGCCGTGCCCTGGGAATGATCGGCGCTGTGGTTGCAGCAGGGCTTACCACAGGGCCTGTGGCCGGGGGATTGATTTTGGAATATTTTTCATGGCAAAGTATTTTTTTTATCAATGTCCCCATAGGGGTTGGGGCCACCATTGCAGGTGTCTTTGTGCTCAAAAATATTCCCGGGGGAACCGGTACCAGGGAGCCCCTGGACAAGGTTGGCAGTCTTATGATGATGATCTCCATTTGCAGTATAATCCTGGGTCTGACCAAGTTTTCAGAATGGGGGATTTTATCTTTTCGGTTTTTGGGATGCTTTATTGTGGGCGGTTTTGCAGGTATTGGTTTTAAGATTAATTCAAACAGGTTTGCCTATCCCTTATTTGATTTTGATCTTTTGAAAATCAGGTTGTTTGTCCTGCCCCTTGTTGCAGCAGGGATTTTATTTGCCTCTCTTTTTGTTATTGTTTTCATGATGCCCTTTTACCTGACCTATCCCTGTGGTTTTTCAGCAGCCAAAACAGGAGGGATAATGATTGTGCCGTTTTTATTCCTTTTGTTTATTTCTCCTTTATCCGGTGCCTTGTCAGACAGTCTTGGATCCCGGCAATTGTGTTGTTCTGGAATGCTGATTCTGGGTTTGTCCCTGGTATCACTCATTTTTGTTTCTCCTGAAATGAATATTCTTGCTATCCTGTGGCGGATTGCTTTGGCTGGTATTGGTACGGCATTATTTGTATCTCCCAATAACACCACCATCATGGGTGCGGTTCCTTTGGCCAGGCGGGGAGTTGCATCCGGTGCCACTGCAACGGCAAGAAACTTTGGCATGGTGACGGGTGTTGCTCTTGCAGGCGCTATATTTACCCGTTCTTTTTCCAGCCTGACCCAGGGGGCTGGCCTGGATAATTATACTCCGGCCATGGGTCCTTATTTTATGGCAAGCTTCCGGCAAGTCATGGCAATGGGTGCAGCCCTTGCCTTTGTTGGTGGTATTGTTGCATTTGCCAGGGGGAATGAAGAAAATCCAGGTTAGAAAAATTAAATCAAGGAGGGAATCCATGGAAAAATTTCAAGATTATGTGGCACTGGATCAAGCCTGTGTCCTGGAGCGTTTGTTTCATCCCAGAAAGGAAGACCAGGGCAGATTACCACAAAAGGATAGGGATGATGTGATGATACCCGTCTGCCATGGAGTAGAACTGGGCGCTTCTTTTTATATAAAAAATCATTCAGCTCCCATTATTCTTTTTTTCCATGGTAATGGTGAGATTGTTTCAGATTATGATGATCTGGGGCAATATTTTATCCGGGCCGGGCTTAATTTTTTTGTGGTTGATTACAGGGGGTACGGCCGGTCCTCTGGTTTGCCGGAAGTCAGCTCCATGATGAAGGATTGTCATATCATTTTGGATTTTTTGATCTCCTATAAGGAAAAATATTATATGACAGGCCCTGTCTGTATCATGGGGCGTTCTCTTGGCAGCGCTCCTGCCCTGGAACTTGCTGCAAATTCAGATCATGATATTCATTGCCTGATTATTGAAAGTGGTTTTGCCTTTGCATCCCCTTTGCTTGGTATCCTTGGAATTGATCCGGTTTCCATTGGTTTTAGAGAAGACCAGGGGTTTGAAAATTTAGAAAAAATCAAAGGATTGAAAAAGCCCTGCCTGATTATCCATGCAGAGTTTGATCATATTATTCCGTTTTCTGATGGACAGGCCCTTTATGATGCCTGTCCATCAAGCACAAAGTTTTTGCTGGAAATCAAAGGGGCTAACCACAATGATATTTTCTTTCGTGGAATGACCCCATATCTTGAACAGGTGGAAAAATTTTGTTTCATAAACCCTGGTTCAAGGTGATTTTCTGTATGATTTTAAAAAGCCCTGCTGATATTTATTTCTGGCCTAAAGGGACAACATAGACAGGCATGCTGGTTCTTTTTAAAACTTTCCGGGTGACATTGTCTCCCATGGCTTCGGACAATCGTCCCTGTTGTTTGCAGCCCAGAACAATTAGGTTACACCCTTCGTCATCAGCAGTAGATGTGATTTCATCTGCAATGGACCGGCCGTCTGTCACCAGAATTTTTTCTATGGGAGAGATTTCTTCCGATAGTTTGATTTCTTTTTCCCCATCCTGGAAAAATCCCGCAATGGCATGGTGGATTTTTAAGGCATCCACATTTTTACCGCTGAGAAGGTTCCTGGCACCTGTTTTCTGTTCTTTTTTGATATCCTTGTATAGTCTTTCTCCAAAGGCCATTTGGACAAGTTTTTCAGAACGTTTACTGGTTTCCTCCATAACATGGAGGACGATTATGTCAGCCTTGGAATAGGCTGCTGTTGCGGCAGCATGTTCAAATACCTGTTTCATCTCTGTGGACAGGTCTGATGCAAAAAGAATCTTTTGAAGTGGCTTGATCATTATATTCCCTCCATAATAGTATGGCTGAGCAGACTTTGAATAATATTATCTCCAGGCTGTCAGTGATTATAGGTTTTTTAATTCCGTACTTTGTACGCCGCCCGGCGTACCCGTGTTAGCCAGCTCAGGAGAATTGACTGGATCCGCTAGTGGTAGCACAGGAGCCAATGCTGTTTCCCATGAAGCTTACCGCGCTCATTTTTTTTCTGACGTCTGAACTTTTGCATTCAGGGCATTCAACTTTCCCTTTGTCACCAGCAAAGACCAGTTTTTCAAATTCTTTTTTGCAATGGTCACACTGGTATTCATAAATAGGCATGTTTATATCCTCATATAATTTAATTGTTTTTACTTGTTTCTTATACCAATTTTCCATAAATGGTACAAGATAAAGATGTATTGGAGTCTCTGTGAGTTGGAAAACAAGCTAAAATTTTCCTTTACTGAATTTTACGCGGCACATTTTCTGGCCATGGTCTGATTTCCTGATCATATCATACAGAGTCTGTACAGATATATTATTTTCAAGAGCCAGTTTTTTTAGGGATTTATCAGGGGTGATTGTCATTCCTTTGAATTCAAGTCCTTTTTTCAATGAGGAAATGTCAATACCATGGGATTTGCACAAGTCCGCAAGTGTTTTATTTCCAATTTCAGGTCCTGGTGTGTCCGGTAAATCAAGCCCAATTTGTTTTTCAGGCAGGGTTATTTGATTTTTTGTCTGGGGTGCAATCTGGTTTTGTCCGATAATTGGGTCCTGGGGAACAATATATAAAATAGAGACGATCACCAGAACAATTGAAATCAATGCCGCCAATAATGTAATTTTTCGGATTTTCATGAACCAGGCCTTGTTTTAATTTTTTTTTGGTATTATTATTTTGAGATAATTATCTTTGGAATATAAAGCAAAGATAATGCCAGGCCAATGAAATTTTGTCTTTTTTGTTATGATAGCAGATATTTGATATGCTTTTTGCTGCTCCGGGTAAATGGCATGGTGTTAGCTGAATTAATGTTCTTTACAAGCACACAATGAAAATTTAAACAAAAGGTGAACCATGAAAGAAATGTTGTATATGGGAATATTTGTGGGGATTTATCTGTTTTTGCAGATGTATTTGTTTCCGAAAATGGGAGTGTCTACCTGAATGAGTGATGCCTGTCAGGTGACAGACAAGAAGAAAAAAGCAGATACAATTTTTGAAAAAAAAGATTGAATACAAAAGGAAACAATTAAAAATATCTGAAAAATATGGTAACGTTATCTTTCCCGATGTACAGGGGACAGGTAGCGTTACTAATTTGGAGGCATAATGAAAGACCCCCTGTTTACACCCATTACCATTAATACCCTGGAAATTGAAAATAGAATTTATATGCCGGCCATGCATCTTGGCATGGCACAGGAATTTGAAGTAACCGACCAGATAGTTAACTTTTATGTCCAGCGGGCAAGGGGGGGGGCTGGGATGATCTGCGTAGGGTATGCAACCATTGATGAACTCTCCGGCAATACCCAGAACATAGGTGCCCATGATGACAGGTTTATCCCGGGGCTGGCCAGGCTGGCCTCAGCTATAAAGGAGAATGGCTCCCTATCTGCCGTTCAGATTAACCATGCAGGCAGATACAATTTTTCATTTTTTCTCAATGGGAAACAATCTGTGGCCCCTTCAGCCATTGCCTCCCGCATGACAAAAGAAACACCCAAAGCCTTAACCATTGAAGAAATAAAAGAGATCATCAACTCCTTTGCTGCTGCAGCGGCCCGGGTCAAAAGAGCTGGATTTGATGCCGTTGAAGTTTTAAGCGGTACCGGATATCTTATAAGTGAATTTTTATCTCCTTTAACCAATCATAGAACCGATGAATACGGCGGCAGTCTGGAAAATCGGATGAGATTCGGCCTTGAGGTTGTGGGGGCTGTACGGAATGCTGTGGGACTGGATTATCCTTTGATTGTCCGTATGAACGGCAATGATTTCATGGCGGGTGGCAATTCCCGACAGGAACTCATGGATTATGCAAGGGAACTGGCCGCAGGACCTGTGGATGCTCTGTGCATCAACGTGGGTTGGCATGAGGCAAGGGTGCCCCAGATTGTTACTCAGGTCCCCAGGGGTGCCTTTGCCTACCTTGCCCGGGATATAAAGAAACTAGTGGATATCCCTGTTATTGCAAGTCATAGGATCAATGATCCTGATATGGCACGTAAGATAATCAACCAGGGCTATTGTGACATGGTGGCCATGGGTCGAAGCCTCATAGCTGACCCAATGCTGCCGGAAAAGGCAAGTCAGGGTCGGGAAAAAGAGATCATGCATTGCATTGCCTGTGCCCAGGGCTGTTTTGACAATCTGTTCAAGCTCAAGCATGTGGAATGTCTGTGCAACCCTTTGGCCGGGTATGAACCGGATGAAGAAAAATTATCCAATGTAGCTAAATCCAAGGCATCGGGTAAAAAAGTTCTTGTGGCCGGAGGAGGTCCTGCCGGTATGACTGCCGCCCTGACAGCCTATGGAAAAGGGCATCGGGTCACCCTTTTTGAAAGTACAGGACGCTTGGGCGGTCAGCTGCACCTGGCGGCTGCCCCTCCTGGACGACAAGAGTTTGCTCAACTTGCAAGGGACCTTGAGAATCAGATGAAAGCCCTTAAAATTCCCTTTGTCTTGAATGCGGAGGTTGACAAAGACCTCATTAAAGCAGAATCACCCGATGTTGTCCTTATTGCAACGGGTGCCAGACCTCTTTGCCCCCCCATCCCGGGCATGGAACTTCCCCATGTGGAAGATGCATGGGATGTATTGGAGGACAAGGTCCCCACCGGTGCAAGGGTGGTTATCATAGGCGGCGGGGCTGTGGGCGTTGAAACTGCACTTTTTCTGGCGGAAAAAGGAACTCTACCGGCAGAAACCCTGAAATTTCTTTTGGTAAACAAGGCGGAAGCCCTGGAAACCCTTTTTGACATGGCCACAAAAGGCAGCAAGGATATTTGCCTGGTTGAGATGATGGACAAGGTTGGAAAGGATATTGGTAAATCCACTAAATGGGGAATGATGCAGGACCTTGGCAGGCTTGGGGTTCGTACCATAACATCTGGAACCGTGACAAAAATTACCCAGGCTGGAATTGAAATTGTTTCGGGAGAAACCACAAGGGAAATTGAAGCAGATACCGTGGTGGTTGCCGCTGGATCTGGATCATATAATCCATTGGAAGGGATAGTAAAGGATATGGGACTGGCATACCAGGTTATTGGTGATGCAGGGCAGGTGGCAACAGCCTTTGAAGCGGTCCATGGAGGATATAAGGCTGCCAGGGATATTTAGTTCCCCAGGTCCGGGCACTGCCTGATTTTGTCGTTTTCCGGGTCCAGGTCCTTTTATGGCCTGGCGGGAGAGGATTCAACTCCCGGGGGAAATTCAAAATTCTGATCAAAAAAGGAATTAACCTGCTCTTCATAGCCCTGGGTGGAGGTTGATTTTAAAATTTTTTTTAAATGCTTTTTGCTTCCCGTAAATGAGGGGCCCAAAAAACTCCAGAAACCTTTCATTCGCCCAGTCAAATGTCCGGGGCCTGAAAATATCTTGTTATATTCAACATAAAGCTCATCATGGAAGGCTTTTAATCGGATAAGTCGATTCTGAGAATTTTTTTGAAACCCTTTTATATCTTCGGCAAGAAATGGGTTGGACAAAATTCCCCGGCCGATCATGAATCTTTTGATAGGGGGGAATTGGTTTTTGATTAGCTCAAAGGAGGATTTATCCGTGATATCCCCATTATAGGTAAAGGTATGCCGGCTTTTTTGAATGGCATTTCCAAAGGCATCGTGGTCTGCAGTACCTGTGTACATCTGGATTCCTGTTCTGGGGTGGAGGATGATTTCCTCCAAAGGGTGCCTGTCAAACATGGTAAGCAAATCAAAAATTTCATCCTTTGCCTTCCGTCCCAGGCGGATTTTAACGGAAAGGGAGGCTGATATATTGGGAATGATTTGGCTGAGCAGGTCATCAATCTTGCCAGGATAGAGCAAAAGTCCGGATCCCCGGCTCTTTTTTGCTATTTTGGAATGGGGGCATCCTAGATTCCAATTTATTCTTTTGTGGCCCATTTCATATAAATGGTTGGCAAGGAAAATAAAATCCTTTGCCACATTGCCGAGAATCTGGGGGACCACAAAGAGGTGTTGATTTTTTTTTGGGTCCACATCCTTTATACGGGAAGGCTTTAGTCGCTGCTGGCCCATGGTTGAAATAAAAGGGGCCATTGCCTCATCAATGCCTGAAAAATGTCTGGCCCAGACATTTCTATAGGTAACATCGGTAAATCCCTGGAGCGGAGCCAGTATTATTATATCTGAATTTTCCATTGAAGTTGTTTTATCTGCTCTGTTTTTTCTACTTTTGCATTGCAGGTCCTTAAAAAGTTTAAAAAGGCTTTGACAAATACAATTGGGATAAATTATAGAGTCACTATTTTTTGGTCCCAGCTATACAGAACATTAATACGGATTGCAAGGAGTGTTTGCAGGTATGCAAGAGCTTTACAAAAAAGTTATTGAGATTAATTTGATGCCGGACAATTTAGACAAGGATGGCAATTCAGAAAAGGAAGATAAGGCAGGGTTATTTTTCGAAAAATTGAATGCCATGAAACTTCCATCAAATTTTAATTGGGCCAAAGAAATTTTTGAGGATCTCCATGTAAAGAAAACACCGGAGAAAACAGCCCTGATCTGGAATGACATTGACACCCATGACTATAGGTCCTATTCCTATCTTGAACTCCTGCAAAAAGCGAATCAATTGATCAATTTTCTGGGAAAAAAAGGAGTCGGCCCCAAAAAGAATTTTTATATGATGAATCCTGTTCTTCCAGAAACATGGTTTGCCAGTCTTGCCTGCATCAAGGCAGGCATTATTTCCGTGCCCACAGCAACAACCCTGACAGTCAGGGAGCTTGAATACCGGTTTGAAACATATCAACCCGATGTGGTTATGGCTGATGAAGATTCAGCCGATCTTGTGGACAGGGCTGCCCTGGAAACCGGTATCTATCCCAGTGTTAAACTTGTATTGGGTAAAAAAGAGGGGTGGACTTCCTTTGAAAAAATTGAAGAGGAATCAATGGAGGCTGGAGCAGCAGATACTTTAGCCGATGAAATTCTTTTCTGTTTTTTTACTTCCGGCACCACAGGTCTTCCAAAAAGGGTGGGGCATACAGCTGTTTCCTATCCAATGGGTCATCTGTCCACAACTGTTATGATGGGGATCAGACCCGAAGATATCCACAATAACCTGAGTGCGCCGGGATGGTCAAAATGGTCATGGTCCAGTTTTTTTGCACCTTTTAACGTGGGAGCCACGGTCACAGGATTCCAGTTTTCCGAGCTGGACGGCGAACAATACCTGGATGCTCTTTCCAGGAACAAGGTTACCACATTCTGCGGTCCGCCCACTGCGTGGCGCATGTTTGTGAACATGAATCTTGATTCCTTTGACCTGTCAAATTTACGAGTTTCCATCAGTGCGGGAGAACCCCTGAATCCTGAGGTTATTTTCCAATGGGAAAAATATACGGGTATGGAGATCCGGGATTTTTACGGCCAGACCGAATCAACGGCCATGATTGGAAATTTTCCCTGGATGGCTGGTAAAATGCGGGCCGGATCATTTGGAATTCCATCCCCCATGTATGATGTGGCCCTGGCGGATAATGAAGGCAATGAGATTACAGAACCGGATCAGGTGGGGCATATTGTGGTTAAGCTGGATAGTTGGCGTGGCCTGGGCCTGTTTTCCAAATACATAGGTAACCCGGAGAAAATGAGTTCAGTGTTTGTGGATAATTATTATTATACAGGTGACCGGGCTTATTTTGATTCTGAGGGCTATTGGTGGTTTGTGGGCCGGGCCGATGATGTAATCAAATCATCGGATTATCGCATAGGACCATTTGAAGTGGAAAGTGCCCTGGTGGAGCACCCGTCTGTTGCAGAGACAGCTGTTGTGGGTGCACCTGACCCCAATCGTCATCAGCTGGTAAAGGCCTATGTAATTTTAAACCCCAGCTATGAAGGGAACCGGGAGCTTGCATTGGAGCTTTTTAAGCATACCATGAATATTCTGGCCAAGTTTAAGATTCCCAGAATTATTGAGTTTGTTCGTGAAGTTCCCAAGACCATCAGCGGGAAAATTCGGAGAATAGAACTTCGTGAACTTGAAGCAGAGAAAAAAGAAGCGGCTTCCAGAAACCGGAATCTCAAAGATTCGGATCATGATTCTAAAGAATATTTTTATTGGGATTTTCCTGAACTGAGTTCCAAAAATAGAAAATAAACTTGATTATAACAGGACAATGTAAAAAATCAAAAATTTCCCAGACCTGGTGTCCCTCATGCCCGCCGTATTCCTGTAGATCAGGAAAAGGGCATCTCTACTTCCACCTCGCCACTGCCGGTTCTGATAAATTTTGCATTTTTATATTTGTTTTGGAACACCTTCAGCATTTTACGGTTTTCCGCAAGGACCGTTGCAATAAATTGTTTATAATTATTTTCTTTTGCAATGGTTTCCAATGCTTTCAGAAGAAAGCTTCCAATGCCTAAACCATGGAGATTTTCCTTGACCAGAAAAGCCACTTCAGCAGAATCTTTGCCCACATCTGCGTAGGAACCAATGGCAACTATCTGTTTTCGTTTTCCAAGCTGCATCAGGCCGATAAGGGTCATGTTTCTACTATAGTCCACCTCTGCCCATTGCTGCTGGAGCATTTTTCTGGAAAATACTTTTCGTCTGTTAAAGAAACGATAATAAATGGAATCTTCCTGAAGGGAATAGTAAAAATGCCGGGATTCAAATTCATCAGAGGGCAAAAGGGGTCTGAATTCAATATTTCTGCCGTTGGTTAGTTTCATGGAATAATGATAGGAATCCAGGAATAACAGGTCCTTGCTGGTCGGGGGCAGTTGATCTGAAAAGATATAATGACGTTTTTTTGCCTGGCTGATCAGTTCATTGCGAAACTTGGGATGGGCAATCTGGGCAAGTTCCAGAACTCTCTGGGAGATACTTTTCCTTCGCATTTCAGCGATACCGTATTCAGTGACGATGATGTCAATATCCCCCCTTGTTGTTGCCACGCCTGCCCCTTCACTCAAATGGGGAACAATGCGTGATATTTCTCCGTTCTGGGCTGTGGAGGGGATGATGATAATGGAGAATCCCCCCTTTGACATGGCAGACCCGCGAATAAAATCCACCTGGTCTCCAATGCCGCTGTAAAAAAGGTACCCTTTGGAATCTGTGCAGACCTGGCCGGTGAGATCCACTTCCAGGGCAGAGCTAATAGAAATAAAATTATCATTTTTGGCAATCACATTGGGATCATTGACAAATTCCGAGGATTTAAAATAGAACATGGGGTTGTTATTCACAAATTCGTAAAGAGCTTTGGAACCCATGCACAGAGAAGCCACCACCCGATCAGGAAGGTAGTTTTTTTTTCGGTTGGTAATGACTTTTTTTTTAAACAGGGGCAGCAACCCGTCTGTAATGACCTGGGTGTGGATGCCAAGGTCTTTTTTGTCTGCAAGGCAGGGCATGACTGCATCGGGCAGATGCCCAAAACCGATCTGAAGGGTTGAACCGTCATCCACCAGCATATTTACATAGTGGCCGATTCGTTTTACCACCTCCTGATTTTTTGTCTCGGGAAGAGATTCTAAAATAGGTTCTTCATATTCAACCAGGAAATTTATTTCGTCAATATGTACAAAAGAATCACCCCAGGTCCTGGGCATTTGGGGATTGACCTGGGCAATGACAATATCTGCATTTTTCACCCCGGAAAGGGTGATGTCCACGGAAATGCCCAGGGAACAATATCCATGTTCATCCGGAGGGCAAACTTGTATCAGGGCTACATCAAGGCCTATCTCCTTGTTTTCAAAAATTTCCGGGATCTGGGATAGATAGACTGGGATATAATCAATTTTCCCTTCAAAGGCAGACTGTCTCATGAGAAGAGAGATAAAAAAGAGTTTAATCGAGAACCTGGAAAGGAAATTTTCGTCATTGACATACTTTGATAATGTAGAGGAAAGCATCTGATAAATAATAATGTCCTGGATGGACATATCCTCTGCCATGGCTTTGATCAGGCGCTGGGGTTCTCCGCATCCGGTTCCGATAAATACCCTGCTGCCGTTACGTATTTTTTTGACACTCTTTTCAGGCGTGAGAAGTTTTTCCGGGCATATCTGCCTTAGATCCATTAATAGTTCTCCTTTTGTACTTTAAACATTGTATTTGAGTATATAAAAGAAATGTAATAGGAGCAAGACAGAATTAAGGGGTATGATATTTTGATTTGCCCCTAGGGCCGGGACAATGGTAAGACAATGCTAAGATGGAGTCCCCATCAAATGAGAATGTATAGACATAGTTATAATGTATAGACATAGTTATAAGGAGCATGGAGAATGGCTATCAATGGGAAAAATATAATTGACGCTGGGCGGCCAAAGCTAATTGTCATGCCGCTTCAACCGGCTGATGGTCAGCCCTGGGATGGAATCGGGCTTGGGATTCATTTTTTTCTGGGCAATCTGTTCTGTGCTCATAGAGGCCTTTTGGAGTGCTGGTTTGGATGGCGGGTGAAAAATATATTTTCTGTGCCTGGTCTTTTAAAGGCATATTGTCGCGGAAATAAGGGGTTTCCAAATATCCGGGAGCTTGGCAACCGGGAGCATGTCCGTTTCTGGCTTGAAGGTCAATATCGGCAGGATGGAGATAAAATTCATGTTTTTCTGGTGCTCCATGATACAATTGTCCATGATGCAAAGATCCCCGGCATAGCTAACGGCATGCCAGAATCAAAGATCAGAATTTCCATGGAATTCAATGACGGGCTTTCAGGGTTTCGAATCCAGCTTTTTGAGTGGTTTGAAACCTGCGGGCTTCCATTTCCTACTGTTGAAAAAGCGGTTTGGACTGAGAATATCAGCATCCAGGGACTTGATTTTTTAGGCCGTGCCCTTGAGACTACCTATCTCAACTATATCAATGGTAATGGCCAAGATTCAGATTTAATTGATCTGGCATGGTTTGACAGGGCTGTGGATCAATCTCCAGAGTCCTATCTTGCCCATGATCTTAAGGGATGGGGTTTGTGTAAAAATAGAGAATACCAGATGGCAGAAACTGCGTTTGCATCTGCCCTTGATTTGCATCTCCACGGATTAGGCGCTCTTTCGGGAATGATGTGGTGTGCTGTTTATACTAAAAACAGAGAAAGGGCGCTTCAATATGCCCTTGCAAAGGCAGAGTGCAGGGGTGAAAATATGGAAAAAGCCAGGACCTTTGTGGATAAAAAATTTAATAATTTTTAAGAAAAAGAGAGGGTCCCGGGTTCAAAGTCCAAGGTGGCAAAATAATCTTCAACGGTTTCGGCACGCCGGATTAGTTCAACACTTCTGTTCTTTTTTAATAAGAGTTCTTTGGGACGTAAATATCCATTATAATTGAACCCCATGGCATGGCCGTGGGCACCGGTATCATGGATAATTAGAATATCTCCTTCAACAGTGGCGGGCAGATTCCTCTGGACAGCAAACTTATCAATATTTTCGCATAAAGCGCCCACTACATCCACTTTTTTGAGTGATTGGCAATCTTCTTTACCATGGATGTGGATATGGTGATAGGCTTCATACATGCCCGGGCGCATGAGGGCTGACATGGAAGCATCCACCCCCACGTAGTCTCTGTAGGTAGCTTTGTGATTGATTACCGATGTCACCAGAACTCCATGGGGGCCTGTGATAAAGCGGCCGCTTTCCATATAGAGTTTAGGGACCCACTTGTTTTGTTTTTTAAATGTTTCAAAGGACCGGGTAATGCCAAGGGCCATGGCTGACAGATCGAATTTTTGTGTATCAGGGGTGTAGGGAATTCCAAGACCTCCACCTATATTGATAAAATCAAATTCAATGCCAAGTTTTTTATTGATTTTTTTGATGGTTTCCAGGAGCATGTCTGTGGTTTCCACCATATAAGTATAGTCCAGTTCATTGGATGCAAGCATGGTGTGGATGCCAAATCGTTTGACACCCAGATCAATGGCTTTTTCATAGGCATTGATGATCTGGTCATGGCTGACCCCGTATTTTGATTCTACTGGATTGCCGATTATTTTATTGCCTGTCCTCCTGGGACCGGGGTTATACCTGAAGCATATCAGTTCCGGTATTTTGGGCAGCTTTGAAATCAGGGAAATATCATCAAGGTTTAGGATACATCCTTTTTCATCCAGGGAAGCCTGAAATTGCTGAACACTGGTGTTATTGGACGTGAACATGATGTCTTCACCCTGGCTTCCAATACTACGGGACAAGATGATTTCCGGTACAGAACTGCAGTCAAAGCCAAACCCTTTTTCTTTTAAAAGAGCCATTATAGTGGGGTTAGGCAGAGCTTTTACAGCAAAGTATTCCTTGAACCCATCAAGCTTTTCAAAAGTTGCATTGAGTTCGTCACAGGTCTGGCAGATGCCTGCTTCATCGTAAATATGAAAAGGGGTTCCAAAGGCAGTAACGATTTCCGGCAGTACGGGAGACAACCTTTTTTTAAAGTGGGATGACATTGGCATGACTAAGTTTTTTTCCTTATCTTAACGGTTGGCCAAATTTCGGCTGGCCGCATCATGGTTGAATTTATAGTATGTTTTAATGAATTTAAATGCCCTCAAATCATGGTTGATCCGGCATTTTGATTTTTGCACTTTCCTTAAAGGTGGAAAGGGCAATGAATGTTTTGAAGTCTTTAATGGTATCTATTTCGGATATCCTGGTTCTTAAAATAGTTTCAAGTTCTTTGTTGTCAGAGACCTTAAGTTTTGCCAGGAGACAGTCTTCTCCAGCCAGGTAGTGCACTTCCTGTACCTGGGCAATGGAAGAGACAGCCTTTCCTGTTTCAAAAATTTTAGATGGGTCCTTTGTCCACATGTGGATAAAAGCGGTCATGGCGCAATTGAACATTTCTGGGTTAAGCCTGACTTCATACCCTTGTATCACGCCCCGGGCTTCCAACTTTTTTATCCGTTCCAGTACTGCAGAGGGTGCCATTCCGATGGCCCTGGCAACCTCCACATTGGGAATCCTGGCTTTTTTTTGAAGGATTTGAAGGATTTGAAAGTCTATTTTGTCCATATCTCTTACAATGCTAATATTTGTTAATTAGATAGTTATTATGTATATAATTCATGAAATATTATCTTGTCAAGAATATTGTATTATTTTATTTCCTATTCTAAGAATTATATTCTTTTAAGTCCTGGTGAAGCTCTATTTTTGATTTCTGTTGATAAAAGATAAGGTTTCATATACATCTATGGGGTAAAAATGTTTAAAACAAACGCTTAAACAGGTTGGTATCGGTAAAATGGAAAATGATGTGATCAATATTTTGGTGGTGGATGACGAAGAGGGTATTCTGGATGTAACCGAAGGATATTTTCAGAGAAAAGGGTATGAAGTATATACTGCAGGCAATGGGCAGGAAGCGCTTGAAATAATTAAGCGAGTAAAAATCGGGTGTATTTTTACCGACATTAACATGCCGATAATGGATGGGCTTGAGCTGGCCGAAAAGGTCAGGCATATAGATAACACCCTTCCTGTTGTTGTTATGACAGGATATCCTTCCCTGGAAAATTCTATTCAAACCCTGAAAAACGGGGTGGTGGATTACCTTATTAAGCCTGTCAATCTGGAACAGATGGAATTGACCCTTGCGCGTATTCTAAGGGAGCGTGAGCTGTTTGTTGAAAATGTGATTTTAAAAGAAGAGGTTGAACGGCAGGAACGGCTCCGGGAAATAAACAATGAACTGCTTGAACGGGTTGAAGAGGTCAATACCCTTAATCGGGTAATGGAGGATTTTGCTGCCACAGATTCGAGTCATGGAATTTTTAATAAAGTAGTAGATCTCGGAGTGAACGAGCTCAAGGCAGACAAGGTTTTTTTTCATGTCTATTCTGAAGAAGATGCTTCCCTGGTTCTGGTTGCAAAATCCAGCGGGTCCTTTCAAAATGAAGATGGTTTAAAAAAGTTTGGAAAAGATATTACAGACAAGGCCAAAAACTATATTATTGATTCCATTAAATTGGATCAAAATCCCTGTCGGATTTCAAACGCCAGGAAAAATAATCAGCTTGATGAATCAGTTAATTCTTTTATGGTGGCTCCCCTTAAAATACGTGAAAAGATATTTGGTGTGGCCAGTGCATTTATTTTTCAGGAGGATAGATTTTTTACTGAAAAAGATATCTATTACATGAATTTTATTACCCAGAAGGCTGCTTCGGCCATTGAAAATATCGCATTGTACGAGAATATCTATGAGAATCTGTTTGCTACATTGTTCGCCTTTGTTACTGCATTGGAAGTCCGGGATCTCTACACCCGTAAACATTCTACAAGGGTAGCCAAATATGCGCATATGATTGCAGAGGAAATGGGCTGTACTGAAGAAGAGCTGGATGTGATTAATTTTGCCGGAAGTCTCCATGATATCGGGAAAATCGGTATCCGGGATGACATCCTTTTAAAACCGGGCAAACTTACCGATGAAGAGTACGAGAAGATAAAGGAACACCCGGTTATTGGAGCCGATATTATCAGTAAACTGGGATTATGGGACCGGGAGATGGAAATCATTCGTCACCATCATGAACGCTATGATGGGAAAGGATATCCAGATGGATTAAAAGGAAAGGCGATTCCTAAATTAGCCAGAATTTTATCTGTGGCTGACTGCTATGATGCCATGGCTTCCGACAGGTCTTACAGAGAAAAAATGGAGAAAAAGATTGTGCTGGATATTTTAAAGGAAAATTCCGGTACCCAGTTTGATCCTGAAATTGTTGAAGCGTTTTTAAGGATAGCGGATCAGGAGTTGCCCTATGATTTTTAATGGCTTGAGCAAGAATTTAAAATATGCTACTTTGATTGGATGATAATTACTTGACAAGGTTAAATTACGGAGTAAATCTGCCATGGCTGTTTTAAATGATGACGATAGGCGCAAACACAATAGAGTGGGGTTTACTACCGAGATCCAAATTGTACTTCAAATTCAGGAAAAACAAGTAAAATTAAAGGGCAATTCAAGGGATCTGAGCTTAAAAGGAATTTTTGTCAGAACAGATAAACTATTTCCCAGGGGAACAATCTGCTCTGTAAAAATGTATTTGACCGGTGGAATAGAGAAAATAGAATTGATGATACAGGGAACGATTATGAGGGAAACTAAAGCGGGCATAGGTATTATTTTTAACTCCATGGATGTGGAAACCTATTCCCACCTTAAAAATATTGTACGTTATAATAGTATGGATGATCCTGCTTAAGAGCAGCAGTGCCAAAGGGTAAATGTAATGGATGTAAGTTTGGTCAACCCGTTTATCAATGCGACCATAAACGTACTGGAAACAATGGCTTTTGTTACGGTAAATGCAGGTAAGCCATATTTAAAAAGTGATAATACAGCTGTCGGAGATGTAACAGGGATTCTTGGGCTGACAGGTGTTGCCAATGGTACCTTTGCAGTAACCTTTGAGGGAAAATGTATTTTGACCATTGTGTCTAATATGTTTGGTGAGACCATGGAATCCCTGAACGAAGAGATTGCCGATGCAGTGGGAGAATTGACCAATATGATTTCCGGGCAGGCAAGACGGGAACTTGGAGAATCGGGAAGGGTGTTTAAGGCTGCCATTCCTTCTGTTGTGACCGGAAAGAATCACAGTATCAGGCATTATTCAGACGGGCCTAAAATAGCAATTCCTTTTAATACTGATGGTGGAAATTTTACAATTGAAGTATGTTTTGAAAGATAGAAAAGGAATTTTTATTCATATAAGGAGGAAAATGTGGCAATGGACACATCCATCAAAATTCTGATTGTTGACGATTTTGCAACCATGCGCCGTATTCTTAAGAATATTTTAAAACAACTTGGTTTTAAAAATCTTGTGGAAGCTGATGATGGTACAACTGCCTGGGAAGTCCTTGAAGGCCAGTCCATAGATTTGATAATATCTGATTGGAATATGCCCAAGATGACAGGCCTTGAATTGCTGAAAAAAGTGCGGGCAGATTCCCGGTATTCAAAAGTTCCTTTTTTAATGGTAACTGCCGAAGCCCAGAAACAAAATGTTATTGAGGCAGTTCAGGCAGGGGTTTCAAATTATGTTGTCAAACCCTTTACAGCAGAGGCCATTTCTGACAAGCTTGAAAAGATTTTACGATGAGTGTCTCTTCCATGGCCAGTGCCAGGTCTGATAGTCCAGGGATTGAGGATAAAACAATTATAAATAAAGGCTTTAACAGAAAGGGTATTTCCGGCACCAGCAAGGGCTTACTCAAGGTTTTGGACACGGCTTGCAAGGTTGCCAGATCAGATTCTTCTGTATTGATAACCGGAGAAAGCGGAACTGGAAAAGAACTTATTGCCAGGGCAATTCATAAGAATAGTGCCAGGCAGAACGGTCCTCTTGTAATAATCAATTGTGGAGCTATCCCCAGCGAACTTCTTGAAAGTGAATTGTTTGGACATGAAAAAGGAGCCTTTACAGGCGCTCATCGTTCAAGGATAGGGCGGTTTGAGATAGCAGACCAGGGAAGTATTTTTCTTGATGAAATCGGTGATATGAGTCCTGATTTGCAGGTAAAATTGTTGAGGGCCATACAGGAAAGGTGTTTTGAGCGTGTGGGAGGTACCCAGACCATAACAGTTGATATTCGGGTGATTTCAGCCACCAATAAAGATCTTAAGGCTGCCATAGAAACGGGACGGTTTCGGGAAGATCTTTATTACCGTCTCAATGTTATTCCAATTCATATCCTGCCCCTGAGAGAGCGGAAAGAGGATATTATTCCCCTGGCTGACTATTTTCAGAATAACCTTTTACAGCATAGACCGGATTACCAGGTTAAATTATTTTCAGATCAGGTAAAACAGGTTCTCATGAACTATGAATGGCCTGGGAATATACGTGAACGTGAAAATATGATTGAACGGATTTCAGTACTTGTGGAGTCAAATGAACTCCAGGTTCATGATTTGCCTGAATGTATTCAAAATTCCTCTTCCCATTCTGCCTCACCCTCTGTTTCCTCTGTTTTTAATAATAATATTGGATTTAATGAGGCCGTTGACCATTACCAGCGAGCCCTCATCTCCCATGCCTTGAATGAAAGCGGATGGATTAAGGCCAGGGCAGCTGAAATGCTTAAAATGAACAGAACCACATTGGTTGAAAAAATTAAAAAAATGCATATCAAGCCTGAAGCGGAAATGCCAATTTTTTGACGGGTAACCAATGCTTTGAAATAAGTACCTTGCAATCAAAATTTTAAAATTTATTTACGGAATTTTTACTTTTAAAGATCTGATTCCCTTTATATGGGAAATGGATGGTTCTTTTTGTTTTCCAGGTTGATCAAGTTAACCAAGTTGATTTGATAAGTTGAAAATCTTTCATGGCATATTATTTGCTTTGCTAATTCTCATATTAATTCCAGGGGCAAAGAAAAAATTATGAGAGAATTAAACACTAAATTTTTGAGATTGTTTACATGGCCAGGTAAGTTGATCAGTTTCCTTAGGTTCAAACCCATGCCCATTAGGGTCCTTCAGATTTCATTCCTGTTTGTTTTTATCCTGATATCCATACCTGGAAATGCTATGGCCAAAAAAATGGCAATCCAGAAAATTGTCATTCAGAACAACCCCCTGGAGGTTCAGTTTTTTGTCACCAAAAAAGTTCCTGTCAAGGTCATAAAGATAGAGGAACGGGAATTGCTGGTGGCACTGAAGAATACCTTTCTTTCACCGGGCTTCAGGGTCCAGGGAAGACAGAACCCTGGCATTGAGAACATCAGTATCGAAGCCCTTGATGGAGATGTGGTGGCGGTTGTTTTGACCAGCAAAGCTCCCTATGGATATATACGATCTGGATTTAACAAGGCGGGTTCTCATTTTTTGGTTACTCTTGGAAAAAAAAAGGAGCTTGAATCACCAGCACCAAAGGTTGTTGAACCTCTGCCTGTAGCCAAAATCCCTTCCCAAAAAATAAAACAGGTTCAGCCTGCTAAGCCTGTAAAAAAAGAAGAAAAGAAAACCAGGCCGGAACCTCCTGTCCAGACTTCTAAGCAGAAAGCAGTTCAGCCAAAAAAAGCAAAGACTGTCAAAGTTTCAACGCCGCCTGAATATGTACCCCCGCAAAGGGAGAAAAGTCAATTTAAAGGAGATATAAGCGATTTTTTTCGTGTAGTTGACGGTCTTGACTGCGATTCAAAGCAGATTAAAAATGCAATCCTTCTGGCTAAAAAGCAATTGTATGGGGAAGCCTTTAACCTATTTTCACAACAGGGCTTTCAGGAAAATTTTTCCTGCCTTGAGCAGGGATATTATCTCAGGGCACTTTTGTATTATATGAGCATTGCAAAAGATGATTACCCTCTTTTGATCAAGGCGGAAAGGATGTTTCAGGATGCCCTGGTTTCATATTCCAAATCCGCCTATCTGCCCTTTGCTTATACAGCAATGGGCATGATCCATATTGCCTTAAAAAATTACTCTGCTGCCGAAGGATATTTTAATATTGTAAAGAAGGGATATCCACAATATTCAGGGATTCCCGAGGTCCAATATCATCTGGCCGAGATCTATGATGAAAAAGGGTATATAGATAAGGCCCTGCTTTATTATAAACAAGTGTTTGAATCCTCCCTTGAAAATAATTATATTCCGGATGCGGGTGTGGGATACGGAAAGGCGCTTTTTAAGAAAAGGCAGTACTTTGATGCCCTGTCCATATTTAATTATGTAGTTAAAGTAAATATTCAAAAAGTTTACGAATCACCAGACCTCCTGTTAAACATGGCAAATGCCAATTTTGAACTTGGGTTCAGCAAACCGGCAAGACAAAATTTAATGCGTGTGTTAAACCTGTTCCTGGAGATTCCGGACAGGGACATTATTTTAAGCAAAGTCGGGGATGTATATGGAATGGAGAACAATGGGAAAAAGGCCACTAAGATTTATGAACTGGTCAGGGAAAAATTTCCTGACACCCAGGGATATATAAATGCATCCATTGGTATTGCCCGGTATTTGAAAACCGATCAGGAAAAGGTTGATATTTATGAAATGATCAAAACAAAATTTCCTGAAAACACCTACGCGCGCATTGCCATGATGCGGCTTGCTGAAATTTATCAGAAGAACAAAGAATATAATAAATGCATAAAGGAAATAGAAGATCTTTTGTCAACCCATCCCAGGGGCCTGAGGTATGAAGCAGTCAAATTGATGCAAAAGGCATATGAAGCCTTGTTTGGAAATCAGTTAAAGGCAGATGAGTACACCTTGATTTTGAACCGATACGAAATGGAGCATACCAAGCTGGATAAGATGGGAAGCAGGAAAATTTTTTTTAGTGTGGGAATGGCTTATTTAGAGGCGGAATTGTATGAAGAAGCATTTAACCATTTGATTAATGCCTACAAACAGTATAAAAGGGCTGCAAGGTCTCCTGAATTACTTTTTGGTTTAGGCCTTGCCATGGATGAGTCTGGCAGGGATGATGACGCACTGAAATTATTTGCCGCTTTTGCGAAACAATTTCCAAAGGATATGCACAGGGTTGAAGCATTGACCCGCATGGGTGAAATCTATCTGGAAAAAGATAAGTTCAAGCTATCGATTGGGAAATTTAAAAAAGCCTATGCCGTGTCTAACAAGCACCTGGAAAAGGGGAAAATTCTTATTCTGCATTCAAATATATATGAAAAAAAGAAAGACCTGAAAACAGCGTCCAAACTCCTTGCCCAGGCTGTCAAAGATTTTGCCGCTGCTCCCGGCAATAATTATAAGGTTCAGGCTGAGGCATACAAGACCCTTGGTAATACTTATTTGAGCCTTAGGTCCTATATCCAGGCAGCTGATTCTTTTTCAAAGGCCTTGAGTTTTTCTGAAGGAGATCGGGCAAAGGCTAATATAGGTTTCCTGCTGGGAGATGCCTATCAAAAGGGTAATATTATCGAAAAAGCAAAAACCGCTTTTAAGCAGGTGGAAGATTCCTATGATTCAGTATGGGCAAGACTTGCCCGCCAACGCCTGAGTACCCTGGAATTGGCAGAAACCGTGATAAATTCTTAAGGGGGGGTTGGAACTCAACTTTGCCAGGACAGCGAATTTTTATTATAATGGAAAATCCCAAGGAACGGATGGCCTATGTCAGTAAGTTTGAAGACCTGGGTTTTATGGTTGATTCCGTGCCCGACGGAGCCCTGGCTCTGGAATATTTGGGTGATAAAAAACCCGATATCGTCATTGCCGATGATTCTACTCCTGGATTTCAGGCCGTCAAATTTTTAAAAACAATTGCAGAGAGCCAATTGGATTGTAAAACAATCATTATTACTCCTGAACCTATTGTGGATTATGCAGTCAGTTTAATGAAATACGGGGCAATGGATTACCTTATCAAACCCATTGACAGGCTTCAGTTGGAACTGAGTGTTAAAAGGGCTTTGCTGTCTAAAAAAACAGCTCAAAAACCAGGAGAGAAAACAGCCTGGAAAAAACAGGTGCGTATTATCACCCAGAATCCCGGGATGCTGAATATTTTAAAACTTTCGGCCAGGGTAGCTGATTCCAGTGCTTCTGTTTTGATCCAGGGAGAAAGCGGCACGGGTAAGGAGCTGTTTGCCAAATATATTCATGAAAAAAGCCGTCGTTGTTCCCAGCCTTTTATTGCAGTCAATTGTGCGGCCCTGCCTGAAAATCTTCTGGAAAGTGAGTTGTTCGGCCATGAAAAAGGGGCGTTCACCGGAGCCATATCAAGAAAAATGGGGAAGTTTGAACTGGCCAACCATGGGACCCTTTTTCTTGATGAAATTACGGAAATGCAGTTCCATCTCCAGGCAAAATTATTAAGGGTGCTCCAGGAAAAAATCGTGGACCGGGTTGGGGGCATAAAATCTGTTGAAGTGGATGTCAGGGTCATTGCCACAACCAATAAAAATGCTAAGGAGGCCGTTGAAAACAGCGAGTTTCGTGAAGACCTGTTTTATCGGCTTAACACCATACCTATTGTCATTCCTCCCCTGAGGGACAGGATTCAGGATCTCAAGTTGCTTTGCGAATTTTTTATAAAAAAATATTGCAAAATTGACGGTCGCAATGTCAAAGGAATGACAAATAAGACATTGTCACTTCTTTCCAGCCATTTTTTTTCCGGGAATGTCAGAGAACTTGAAAATATTATTCACAGGGCTGTGCTTCTGGCTGATTCCGAATTTATTACACCAGAAGACCTGCTAATGGATGGAATAGAAAATCAGGAAAACCGGGTGCCGGAAACAGGGGAAGAAGCTCATTTAGACATGGTATCCGGTTCTTTGAAGGAAATGGAGCAGAAGATGATTTTCAAGACCCTTGATCAAACCGAGGGCAATAGGACCCATGCCGCAAAAATACTGGGTATCAGTGTCCGAACCCTTAGAAATAAACTGAACGAATATAAAGAACGTATCTAAATTCTTCTCAGGCATATAATTTGCAAAAACCATAGAAAACAGATTTAGAAAAAAGGTTGATTGGCATTTAATGTGCCAGGTTTATTTATTATTTATCAGGGAAAGAAGGGGAAAATGACAGATTCAAGAATTTTTGGTCGTATTGATAAAATCATCGGCAAATCTCTGGATATATCTGCCAGACGTCACAATCTCATTTCCAGCAATATCGCAAATATGGATACCATTGGTTATAAACCCGGTGATCTGGATTTCCAGAAAACTCTGCAGCGGGCCATGGATGAAAAAGAACCTGATTACCTTGATAAAACGCATTATAAGCATTTGTCCACAAACGGGAATGATAGCTTTTCAATGAATGGGGCAAATAGTGAAGAAGTGGATATCTATCACCTGGATTCTGTTAATATTGATACAGAAATGATGAATTTGATGGAAAACAATATCAAATACAAGACCACAACTGAATTGCTTTTGCGGAAAATGGCGATATTGAATTATGCCATTGATGAAGGAGGCAAATAATATATGGATCTTTTGAATGCAGGAAAAATCAGCGGCACAGCCCTGGCTGCCCATCGTACCAAACTTAATATTATAGCTGAGAACCTTGCCAACGTAGATACCACCCGCACAGCTGAAGGTGGCCCCTATAAGAGGAAAATGGTGGTGTTTAAAGGAGAGGCCATAGAATCCTTTAAAAGTGTTGTCCAGAAAAAACAGGCGCAAAAAGAACAACCCGGCATCCAACTGAGTCCCATTGAATTTGATTCAGATAAAAAAACAGATAGAGGGAACGGAGTACGGGTGGATCAGATAGTTCAATCCCAGGAGGATTTCAGTCTGGTCTACAATCCTGCCCATCCGGATGCAGACCCTGAGACCGGGTATGTAAAAATGCCCAATGTGGATCATTTGACCGAAATTGCAGACATGCTGGTGGCCAAAAGAAGTTATGAGGCTAGTGTTATGGCCTTGTCCGTTACCAAGGATATGATAGCAAAAGCCCTTGAAATAGGAAGATAATTTAGGAGGCAGTAATGGCAGGTATCAATGGTATTAATAATGGTATGGGAAATAGTAAGATCTCCTTACACACAGAACCCCTGTCCACAAGGATTAAAGCACGGAATACTGAATTTTCCGAACGGATCAAGTCAGCTGTGCTGGAAGTCAATTCCAACCAGCATATAGCAGACAATTCAATTGAAGCAGTGATAAAGGGGGAGATGGGAATCCATGAAGGCATGCGGGCTCTGGGAAAAGCAAATACCTCCCTGAAAGTGTTGGCCCAGGTCCGTAACAAGGCCATGGCTGCATATCAGGAAATCATGCGCATGCAGGTATAAAAAGGATAAAATGGAGCTGGTCTTATGAATCCTGTTATTGAAAGAATAATTACCACACTAAAAGAACTGACGCTGTTCAGGAAAATTGCCCTGGGACTATTTGTCCTGGTGCTGATTGCCGGGTTTACCACCATGTTTATCTGGACAAACAAAACTCAGTTTCGGGCGGCTTACAGCGGGATGACAAAGGAAGATGCTGCTGCTGTGGTGGATATCCTCAAGGAGTCAAACACCCCCTATCGCCTGACCGGGGACGGCACCACCATAATGGTGCCCGAAGCCGTTGTTTATGATGTCAGGCTCACAATGGCAAAAGAGGGTATCCCAAAGGGGGGAGGGGTTGGATATGAAATTTTTGACAAAACAGAATTCGGTACAACTGAATTTGTTCAGAAGATCAATAAAAAAAGAGCTATTCAGGGAGAGCTGGCAAGAACCATTAAAGCCTTTGATGAGGTAAATAACGCCAGGGTCATGATTGTGATGCCCAAGGAATCTGTTTTTGTTGAGGAAGTTAAAAAGCCTTCAGCCTCAATTCTCCTGGAACTAAGTTCCGATCTTGACCGGGAAAAGGTCACGGCAATTGCCCATCTGGTGGCCAGCTCTGTCCAGGATTTAACGCCTAAGCTTGTAACCATAGTGGATACAGCCGGCAGGATTTTGTTTGAAGGAAAATCTGAAGAAGAACAGGCAAAAATTGATGCTGAAAATCTTGCCGATTCACAATATCAGTACAAGGTGCGGTTTGAGGAGAATTTGACCCGAAGAATCCAGACAATGTTGGAAAGGATTGTTGGCAAGGATAAGGCCATTGTAAGGGTGACATCGGAAATGGATTTTTCAAAAAATAATATGAACGAAGAAATTTATGACCCCTTTGAAAGGGGTGGGGATTTCATTCGTAGTCGTAAAAACAGGGCTGAAAAAATCACCCAGACAACAGAAGATATGGGTACTCCCTCCAGTGTAAATCCAATTGTTGATGAAAATAATCTCGGAGATCAAACCAATGAGCGGGTCAACAAGAGTGATGACACAGTGAATTATGAGATCAGCAAGCGGGTTCGGGAAACCCGTAAACCAATGGCAGTCATGAATAGGCTTTCCGTGGCAGCAGTGGTTGATGGGAGATATGAATTTCAGACAGATGAAAACGGAAATCAAAAAAGGGTGTACATGCCCAGGTCTGCAGAGGAGATGAAGCAGTTTGAGGATATTGTTGTCAAAGCCATGGGATACAATGAGGATCGCAGTGACCAGGTTTCCATGGAATGCTTTCCTTTTGCATCAATTGCTGACATGGATTCGGTCCAGCCAGCCTTGACAGGATGGCGCATGGTTCAGGACGAATATGGCCGGCTCATTGCCAATCTCCTGCTGGTGCTAGTTCTTTTCCTTTTCGTGATTCGTCCGATTATTAAAACAGTCAAAGACATAAAAGTAACAGTGGAGCAGGAAGCACTGCCCGGGCCGGAAGAGCTTGCTTTGCTGGAGGAAGAGGAAAAAGATCCAAAGTTCACTGAAATGGATGGTGGTCAGCAAAAGGAATTTCTTGAATTGATGGGCAAAGACCAGAAAGAACAATTCCTGAATAAGATGACCATGAATGAACGGGCATCTTATATGGATAATCTGTCTGTCAATGAAAAGGCCCGATATTATGCACAAAAAGATCTTTCCAAAACAGTCAATATCATCAAAGGCTGGGTCAGCGAAAAAGAAGAGGAGTAGATACCCATGGCAGATGTACTGGATTCTAAAAATATGATCGGTTGTCAAAAGGCAGCTATCTTTTTGATGGCAATGGGCGAAGAGTATGCCACCAAAGTGTTTGGGAAAATGAATGAACATGAAATTTCAGAGATAGCCTTTGAAATGTCAAAAATTGATAATATTACTCCTGAAATGCTTAAAGCAGTTTCCATTGATTTTGTTGAAAATTTTGAAGGTGAATCAAGGATGATCATTGAAGGGGATTCCTTTATTAAGAATATTGTTACTAAAACATTGAAAGAAGAGGACGCCAAGGTCATCCTTGATGACCTTGAAAAAAAGAAGCAGGACAAACCCTTTATCTGGAGTCGGAATGTCAATGTCGGGACCCTTGCAGGATATGTGGAAGGAGAGCACCCCCAGACCATTGCCATGATCCTTGCACATATGCCTTCGGAAATATCTTCGGAAATTTTGATGAGTCTTCCCGAGGAACAAAAAGGGGATATCTCCTTGAGAATTGCAAAATTGGGTCAGATTTCCGAAGATGTTGTAAGGGATGTGGATGAAGCCTTAAAACTAGAGCTGAGTGGTGCTGTTGGTCCTGGCGGAAAGGCTGGCGGTTTGCAGGTGCTTGTGGATATTATCAACGGGGTTGATAAATCAACAGAAGATGCGGTAATGGAATTTGTTGAGGAAGATGATGCAGAAATGGCCAATGATATCCGGAACCTGATGTTTGTTTTTGAGGATCTTACCAATATTGATGATTCAGCCATGCGGGAAATTCTTAAGAAAGTTGAAGGCCAGCAGCTGACATTTGCTCTTAAAACAGCCACTGAAGAGATGAAAGAAAAGATATTTTCCAACCTGTCCCAGAGAGCGGGTGAAATGCTTAAGGACGATCTTGAGGCCATGGGTCCTGTTCGTCTTGCAGAGGTAGAAGAGGCCCAGCAGGCAGTGGTAAGGGCGGCCAAAGAACTTGAGGCCGATGGTACCATAACCCTTGGGAAAGGAAAAGATGATGTCCTTGTCTGATGTTGAAAAAGATGAGTTCAAACCCATTGATCTAAAAGGCCTTGATAGCTTTGATGAGGAGCTGTCCCATAAAAATATGGAGACCAGGCCGGATTTCGAACGGTTCAAAATGTTGTTTGATCCCTCGGAGCTTGAAGCAGAGGAACCCATTTCTTTTAAGGCCTTATATTCATTTGATAAACAAACCATGGATCAGCCTTTTGAGCCTTTGATCAAAGAGACAGGGGGAAATCGGGCTGAAAACTCTGGGAAAGAAGATACCTTGAAAACCCAGGACTCTGAAGAGGCTGTGCAAGAGGCAGAACCTGAAATTTCTCTAAAAGACCAGGCCTTTGAACAGGGCTATACAAAGGGTTTTGACCAGGGCCTGGTCCAGGGTGAGGAAAAGGGGTCGGCCCATGGCTATGAGCAGGGATATGCAAAGGGAGAGGCTCTGGGGCTTGAAAAAGGGGAAACACAAGGGTTTGCCAAAGGAAAAGAAGATGGCTTTGATAAGGGATATCAGGAGGGCAGGGAAAAAGCGGAAGCTGAAACCCAAAAGGAAACCATTGCAATTATAGAGCCCCTAAAGGAAGTATTGAATGCTGCTGATCCCATGTTGGACCAGTTGATCGAAAAATATGAAGCCCAGATTATATCATTAATCTTAAAAATCTCAAAAAAAGTTGTGATGGCAAGCTTACAGGTGGATGATGAGATTGTAAGACATACCATACTTGATGCGTTGAAACACCTTGTTGCACCGGAAGAAATAATTTTAAGTGTATCTCCAGAGGATTATGAGTACATTGAGATGATCAAGGATGAGTTTTTTGAGGCCATTGGATCATTGAAACATGTGGCTGTTAAGTCAGACCCTCTTATGGATCGTGGGGGATGCAGGATCGAAACAGCCACTGCAACCATTGCAACAGATCCTGAATCAAAGCTTTCTGCCATTTATGAAGCAATTTTAAATGCAGGGTTGTCATGAAAGAAGATTTTCTGGATAAAATTGATTTTCAAAAATACATCAAGGCAGTTGATGGGGTTAAAACCATGCGGCCTGAAGGTCGGATTTCCCAGGTTGTGGGTCTGATTGCCGAGGGGGACAGCCTAGGGCTTGGAATAGGCGGCATTTGCAGCATTATTAATGATCGCGGTCAGGAAATCAAGGCTGAAGTGGTGGGGTTTAAACAGGAAAAGGCTTTGTTCATGCCCTATGGAGAGATAAGGGGGATCAGTCTTGGAAGCCGGATTCTCCCGGTTGCAGCTTCTCCCATGGTAGGAGTTTCTGACCAATTGCTGGGTCGGGTGATTGACGGGATGGGCAATCCCATTGACGGCAAAGGCAGTATAGAGGCTACTGCAGAATATTATCTATACGGAAAACCAGTTGGCCCCATGGAAAGAAAGCCCATTAAAGAGCCTCTGGATGTGGGAGTTGGGGCCATTAACAGCATGATTACTCTGGGCAAGGGGCAGCGGGTGGCGATCATGTCAGGTTCCGGCGTGGGCAAGAGTGTCCTCATGGGTATGATGACCAAGCACACTAGTGCCGACGTTGTGGTCATCGGACTAATCGGAGAAAGGGGACGTGAGGTAAAGGATTTTGTCAATGATACCCTTGGGGAAGAAGGGTTAAAAAGAGCGGTTGTTGTTGCTGCTACTTCTGATGCTCCGCCCCTTACAAGGATACGGGGTGCTTACCTGGCCACCACCATTGCAGAATATTTTCGGGACCAGGGGAAAAACGTACTTCTTATGGTGGATTCCATTACAAGGTTTGCCATGTCGTCAAGGGATGTGGGACTGGCTGCCGGTGAACCACCAACCACCCGGGGATATACCCCTTCCTTTTTTGTTCAGATTCCTGTGCTGCTTGAGCGTGCTGGTAGCCTGGAAAGCGGTGGATCCATCACAGGGATATATACAGTGCTTGTGGAGGGGGATGATTTGAATGATCCAGTCGGGGACACGGTCCGTTCCATTGTGGATGGCCATATTGTCCTGTCCCGGGATCTTGCAAACAGGGGACATTATCCAGCCATTGATGTCCTGGCAAGTGTTTCAAGGGTCATGCGCGACGTCAGTGAACCAGATCATATGGCCTTAAGAGAGAAAGCGATTCATGTGATGGCAACCTATAAAAATGCCGAGGATATTATTACCATTGGCGCCTATGTGGATGGATCTGATCCCCAGATTGACCTGGCTAAAAAGTTGATGCCCAGGGTTAATCAATTTTTACGTCAGAGCATGGATTCAAAGGTGGATCATAAAGCCAGCGTAAACGGATTGAAAAAGGCGCTGGAGATAAAGAATAAAGCAAAATGAAACGTTTTGAATTTAAATTGCAATCCTTGTTGAATTTTAGAAAACACCTTGAGCAGATGGCCCAGCATGCCATGGCAAAGGCAACCATGGATGTGACGGCTTGTGGAAAACGCATTCATTCTCTTGAGACCTCCCATGGGAAATGGGTCCAAAGACTTGAAAACCTGGTGGGAAAGGGAGTGGGGGCAAAGGAATTTAACCAGCACCATTCTTATCTGGGAGCTGTGAATCAAATGATTTCCGAAGAAAAACATCAGAAAATTCAATTGAATAAAATCCTTCAGGAAAAACTTGTACTATTAAAAAATACAAGCATTGATAAAAAAGCCATGGAACGGTTACGGGAAAAACGCGCAAAAGAATATGATTTGGACCTGCTTGCAGCAGAACAAAAAGAATTAGATGAAATTTCATCTTTAAAAACAGCAAGGGAGATTTCCAATGACAGTAAATAAAAAAATTATAATCTTTCTTGTGGTTTGCCTTTTATTATCAGGCATCTTTGGTACGGGGTACAATAGGGACATTTCTTTTAAGGCGGATGCGGGTACTGCCTTTGCCGAAGATGGTGAGAAAAAAGGCGAAGGGAAGAAAGAGGGGCAAGAAAAGGTCAATGTTGAAGACAAGACCGAAGGAGATAATCCCTGTCCTGAGTGTCCTGAATGCCCTGATCCTGCTAAAGTTGTTTTAAGGGGTCTTGAAGATAAAAAAAACTTGATTGAAAAGAACAGAAAAGAACTTGAGCAGGAAAAAAAAGAACTGGAAAGATATGAAGAACAGATTGATGAAAAATTGTTGGCCCTGGAGAAGTTAAAAAAACAGATAAAAGGGGACATGACACAGCTGGAAGAAAAAAAAAGTCAGAAAGAGCTGGAAAAAGAAGCAGCCTATGAAGCCAAGCTTGGAAGACTTGTAAAAATGTATGCGGGTATGAAACCTAAAAATGCCGCCCAGATTGTCGATAAAATGAAACTGGAAGTATCCCAGGAGATTTTTTTACGCATGCGGGAAGCATCTGCCGCCCAGATTCTGGCTTTTGTTGATTCTGAAAAAGCCGCTAAAATCAGTGAACGTCTGGCTTTTAAGAAAAACTAGAATAAAACAGAAGAGATGCC
>Ga0307988_1000369_pt1 | contig 32172 bp, 29 predicted proteins | sample EllFjometagen183_FD_203166 | JGI IMG/M metagenome (GOLD analysis project Ga0307988, IMG submission 203166) | Marine microbial communities from Ellis Fjord, Antarctic Ocean - #183 | ecosystem: Environmental > Aquatic > Marine > Unclassified | place: Southern Ocean | collected 2014-10-08 | reverse complement strand
AAGGCTTGAAAAAGATATAAGTCCCTAAAAACCAAGCTCGCCGCCTAATAAATCGACCTCTTGTTGGTAAGACGGTTTGGCTTATTCATCAGATTACTTTGATTTACCAATTAATCAAGGTGCCCTTTAATCGTCCAATTTACTATTAATAAGATTTATTATGTGTGGAATCACAGGTTTTTATTGCTTTGGCAGGAATCAGATCAGTTCTGAATCCTTACAAGCGATGACTCAGACACTGTCCTATCGAGGCCCAGACGATAATGGATGTGCGGTTTTTGCCAGTAATTTAGACGCCCCGACTTTATTTACGGATACTGAAACACTAGCGAAATCAAAATCAGGACGGGTCGGTTTAGGGCATCGAAGACTAAGTATTTTGGATTTATCAAGGCGCGGGCATCAACCGATGTCAGTAGCAAATGAAAAAGTCTGGGTGGTTTTCAACGGTGAGATATACAACTATATTGAAATTCGTGAAGAATTGAAAGCCAAGGGTTATCAATTTACATCTAATACGGATACCGAGGTTGTTCTGAATAGTTATCTTGAATGGGGTAAAGAATGTTTTAATCGATTTAACGGTATGTGGGGTATGGCGATCTATGATCGGAGAAGTGATATAATGATTCTATCGAGAGATCGCTTTGGGCAAAAACCGTTATTCTATCTTACTACAGACAAAGGAGTCTTTTTTGCGTCCGAGTTGAAATCAATACAAGCTATTGTTACGCTGGAGCCAGACAAATCGAACATAGCCCTAAACCTTTCATGCTGGTTTATGATTCAACCTCTCACTCTTTATAAAAATGTATTTAACGTAAACCCTGGTTCTTATATAGAGTTGAAGGAGGAAAAATGCGTTCAAGAAGTTCGCTGGTACAAGCCACACATTAAAGTGCAAAAACAAAGTTTTGAAGAGATCAAAGAAAAATTCTTAAAACTCTATAGAGACTCAGTAACTTTGCGCATGCGGAGCGATGTACCTGTCGGTGTATTTTTAAGTGGCGGTTTAGACTCTACAGCGCAGGCCTATTTAGCAAATGAGGTCTCTGGGCAAAAACTAACTGCTTTTACCGCAAATATTGTAGGGAGGGAAAAATCTGAAAACAATACAGATGTGGTAGTTCCAAGGCGTTTTTGTGGAGATTTTGAACTGAATATGATTGAGACATCGCTTGATTTTCAATATTATGATAGAAATATTGTAAAAATCATAAGGCACTATGATGAAATATTTGTTAACTCGGGAGTGCTGATTTTCTATGCACTTTCATCGGCAGCAAAAAGGGCTGGCGTAAAGGTTGTGTTATCTGGGGTTGGGGGTGATGAAGCTTTTGGCGGTTATCCGTGGCAGTCAAAATTTCGCTTGCTTCCCAAATCACTTATGTACCGATCACTTCAGCAACATACGCGCAATTATGTTTCCCGATTGCAAAGAAAACTTTTAATAATGGGAAAATACAATAAATATGTACGCAAGTTAGCCACAGCCTATAAACTAGCAATGCAAAGCAGGTTATGGCATGCCCAGTCTCTAGCCGGTTACTTCCCGCCATGGATGGCTGATTCCAATCAAAATATTTCAGAAATAATTGATATGTATAGCAAGGAATATTTTGATTTCGCCATATCAAGTATTGATAATGATCTTTATAATCAATTTAATTTTGCTAATGTTTTTACAACGATTGGCTCGCAAAACTATATGGTGGATATGGGATGTATGATGAATTCGGTTGAAAATCGATCGCCACTTTTGGACTATCGGTTATTTGAATATATGATGTCAGTACCTGACGAAATAAAAATTAGAACAGGTCAAAAGGGCCTTTTAAGGCAGATCTTAGCGGGTTTTATGCCAACCTATGTAACGGGTGCAAAAAAGAGTGGACCAACAATGTCGCTAGATATTTGGTTCGAAAATCCAGATATTAAGAGAAATATCATTTCTTTTGTTAAGAAAAACCTATCATTAATAGCTGAATTTGTTTCAGAGGATCTTGCCCACGAAATCAAGAAGCAACCATCACTTCTTTTTACAGGTCAATCATTACCTCTTTTTGCGGTTTTATCATTCATAATTTGGGCTAAACAGCGAATTGAAAATAGTATTTTGGACGATAATATTCCTTTTACTGAATTAATACGAAGTTAAAATTAAAGTGAGCTTAAACTGGGTGTCCACCTTATCTATAACACTACACCTCTGTAGGGAAAGCCAGTTGATACCATGCGTAGCAGCGTACCCCAAACTAACCCCTTAACCCAATCTAGTGCCCACACATTGGTGGTATCTGATTGTTTTTCCAGTCGCCATCAGGTTACTGATTTGAGCGGTCACAAGTCTCGGTATATGGTTGAAGTGATTCGGGGGGGCTGTGATGCAGCCTGAAATCAATCGATTTGAAAGCACAGACTGGCCAACGAAGGCGGCCGGCTTGATTAGCGACAATATTAATAGCATTTTAGATGAACAGGGGAAATGTAGCGTAATGCTGACGGGTGGAAGAAGCGCAGCGCGGCTTTACAAGGCTTGGCGCGATCTTCCTGTCTTTCAGCAGATGACTGGTGTGGGCTTTTACTTTGGCGATGAACGCTGTGTGCCGCCTGACCACGCCGAGAGCAATTACGGCATGGCGATGCAAAATCTGTTTCTAAATGACGTGCCGACAGGATGTACGGTGTTTCGTATGGAAGCCGATGATATAGATCAAGAGGCGGCAGCGCAGCGCTATGCAAATCAACTGCCTGACCCGATCGACGTGCTACTTCTTGGTGTTGGCGAGGATGGTCATATCGCATCGCTTTTCCCCCGTAATGTTGCACTGAAGGAATTTAAACGGTGGGTCATTCCTATCACTGGTCCCAAGCCGCCCTTCGAGCGCTTGACCATAACACCACGGGTCATTACAAAAGCGCGGTCAGTTTTTGTGTTGGCAACTGGGTCCGAGAAGGCTGCCATACTGTGTGCGGCATTAAATAACCCAAATGATATTGCAACCCTGCCTGCGAGATTAACATTAAGTGGTACTTGGCTGATGGACCGCCTGCCGCATCTTGCATAATGATTCATTTATTAAGACATTAACCTAAATAGGAGATATTGATGACAAAAATTATTAAGTTTTTCCTAAAGATCTTAATTAATTGGTTTCTTATTTGTATAAATAATTTCAAAATCGGTCGATATATCTGTGCGCAAATACTGGATGGATCAATGAAGCAAACAAAGGAAATTGACCATTCTGGTGTCAAGCTAAAATTCGCCGTACCCAACAGTATAAGCAACTATCGTGCTGATAGCTTTTCTACCAAGGAGCCTGAAACATTGGAGTGGATCGACTCTATGCCGGAAGGTTCGGTAGTTTGGGATATTGGGGCAAATGTAGGTATATATTCTTGTTATGCAGCTAAACATCGGAACTGTAGGGTATTTGCTTTTGAGCCATCAGTATTTAATTTAGAACTACTGGCGCGAAATATATTCTTAAATGAACTTACAGAACGAGTTACTATTGTGCCGTTGCCTCTTTCTGATGAGTTGTCACTCAATAGACTCAATATGAGCAGTACCGACTGGGGGGGGGGCGATGTCTACTTTTGGTCAAAGTTATGGTTACGATGGTGAAACAATGCAAAAAGTCTTTGAGTTTCCGACGATCGGGCTATCGATGGTTGATGCGGTAGCGCTTCTCAGAATCCCCCAGCCCGACTATATCAAGATAGATGTGGACGGTATTGAGCATTTAATTCTTAAGGGAGGCATTCCAATTTTGGCAAAAACAAAAAGCGTATTAGTCGAAGTTAATGATAAGTTCAATACACTGGCGAATGATACCGATTTATATTTACGAGAGGCTGGGTTAACTCTGAAAGAAAAGCGTCATGCAGACTTTTTTGATACGGTGACGACGGATGCGAAGCATACCTATAATCAAATATGGGTTAAATAATAATTTTGTGAATTACTTTTTGAATATATATGACTTCACTTAAAGTTGGCATTGCAGGGTACGGTATCGTAGGTAATCGTCGGCATGTATGCGTTGATCGTAATCCACATATGGAGTTGGTTGCGGTCTGCGATCGTACGTTTGATGGAAATGGAGCTTTCCCTGAAGGTGTTCGTTACTACACGGACTATCGCAAGCTGCTTAAAGAAAAGCTTGATGTTCTGATTGTGTGCCTAACCAATGATGTGGCTCCGGAGGTGACGATAAAGGGGTTGGAGCTTGGCTTGCATGTTTTCTGTGAAAAACCACCCGGACGCGATGTAGAGGATATTGTACGGGTTATTCAGTGTGAAAAGAAACATCCTGACTGTAAGCTGATGTACGGCTTCAACCACCGCTATCATGAGTCTGTGCAGGATGCGCTGAAACTAATCCAATCTGGCGAACTCGGACGTATTATCAATATGCGTGGTGTTTATGGAAAGTCCAAACTCATTACCTTTAATCAGCCCGATTGGCGCACCAAAAGGGAAATAGCCGGTGGTGGGGTTTTGCTTGATCAGGGAATCCACATGGTTGATCTAATGCGGCTTTTTGCCGGTGAGTTCACAGAAGTCCAAAGCTTTATTTCAAACAGCCATTGGGGTTATGAAGTAGAAGACAATGCCTACGCTTTAATGCGAACGGCAGATGGTATTGTAGGCATGCTCAACTCATCGGCTACTCAATGGCGCCATCGTTTCAATCTGGATATCAATTTGGAACGAGGTAGCCTTATTTTGGGTGGTATATTATCCGGTACGAAAAGCTACGGGGCCGAAACACTTACGGTGGCAACCGTAGATCATGACAATGACAATGGTGACCCAAGAGAACAGTTAACACGCTACAACAACGACCCATCCTGGGAAGAGGAAATCAACCGTTTTGCTGATTACATCCTGACTGATCAGCCTGTCAACGGCGGATCATCACTGGATGCGCTTAATACAATGAAATTAGTATACAAGATTTACCACGCTGACCCTGTGTGGAGAAAAACCTATGAAATTGCTAACCCAGAGGAAAGTAAGCCATGAATAATATAGATCGGATATATACTAAAGACCCTGTAACGTTTGCCGGAGCCTATTTGGAATACCTAACCAGCGTACTCAAAACCATTGATGCAAGAGAAATTGGACAGTTTATCGAGACGCTACTCGACGCCAGGGAACGCGCTGCGACCATTTATTTTATTGGCAACGGCGGCAGTGCGGCAACTGCCAGCCATTTTGCAAACGATATTGCAATAGGAACCAATTCATACGATAAGCCTTTTCGGGCTGTTAGCCTCACAGACAGTAATGCCATCATTACCGCTGTGGGTAACGACTTTGGCTATGAAGAAATATTTGTTCGTCAGTTGCGAGTTCTTGGGCAAGCGGGCGATGTAGTGGTTGCTATCTCCGCTTCGGGGAATTCGCCTAATCTTATTAGAGCCCTAGACTACGCCAAGTCAATTGGGATCAAGACTGTAGCTATCACCGCCTTCGATGGCGGCAAGATAAAGCAATTGGCCGATGAATGTGTTCATGTACCTACAGCACCTAAAGAATATGGTCCGGCTGAAGATGCGCATATGGTGCTGGATCATTTAGTCGGTGCTTACCTTATGCGTGTAGTACAGAATGGCTGAATATGATCAACTTCTGGTTATTGCACAAAATGCTGCACGTAAGGCAATGCAAGCTTTGGTTTCTACGGATAACAGTTCATCAAGCCATATCTACGCTGATGATCTACCCAGAGAGATGAAGTCTGAAGTAGATTATAATCTTGAGGAAATAATTTTTGGCCAACTAAAGCCGACTGGGATTTCCATCCTAAGTGAAGAGTCGGGTGCGCAAATCGGCTCCAGCAACATTGGATTGCGCTGGGTGGTTGATCCGCTCGATGGCACCGTTAACTTTATAAGGGGATTGGCCCCTTGCGCCGTTTCAATTGCCTTATGGCTTGGTGACATCCCTATTTTTGGTGTGATTTGTGAGTATCCAACTGGCCGGTTGGCATGGGGTGGGCGATCATTCGGCACCTTTGTCGAAGATAGTCCAATCCATGTTTCAGCGATACAAGAAAAAAGTCAAGCTGTCCTCTGCACCGGCTTCCCATCACGGTTTGACTTTACCAGTGAGGCCATGATTGCTTTTTTAAAAATGGTGAGTTCGTATGCAAAAGTACGTATGATAGGAGCGGCATCACTTTCCTTGCTTCATGTGGCTAAAGGCACTGCTGATGCCTATACCGAGCAAGATATAATGATTTGGGATGTGGCGGCTGGTCTCGCGTTAATCGAAGGTGCCGGGGGGCATATCAGTGTATTGCCGGGTCGCTTTCAAAACTCTCACAATATTTTTGCCAGTAATGGTTTAATCTAGCTTATCGGAATAGTAATTACGTGAATACAACAGAAAAAATAGCGGTATGTTCTCGGTCATTCTCCAAAAATACCATGCTACGCGCAGAGTTGCTTGCGCGGTACACGCAGGTCACTTTTAATGACGCGGGGCGCCAGTTGGAAGGCGACAGTCTGATCGAGTTTCTCAGCGGGCATGACAAAGCGATTACAGCGCTTGAAACGGTTGATGAATATGTCCTCTCACGCCTGCCGGAACTGCAGGTGATTGGCAAATATGGTGTCGGGCTAGATATGATTGATTTCAACGCCATGCGTCGGCATGGTAAACGTCTTGGCTGGACGGGCGGGGTTAATCGCCGATCGGTTTCCGAGATGGTGATTTCATTTGCGGTCGCAATGCTGCGTCATATCCCTGCAGCACAGCGGGAAGTATTGAGTGGAACGTGGCGGCAGCATGTTGGAGGCCTATTATCGGGTCGTACCGTTGGTATTATCGGTTGTGGATTTATCGGCAAGGATCTTGTCGAACTGCTCCAACCTTGGGGTTGTACCCTTCTTGCTAACGACATTCTCGACTTCCCTGATTTTTATGCACACTATGGCGTAACACCAGTCGGGCTCGAAGAATTGCTCCAACGATCCGATGTGGTCACGCTTCATGTGCCACTCGATGAGTCGACTTGCAACATGATTTCTGCAGCGAGACTGGCATTGATGAAGCCGAGTGCTATTTTGATTAACGCGGCGAGAGGGGGGTTGGTCGATGAGGTTGCCCTCAAGGCAATGCTCGTCACGAAACGCCTCGCTGCGGCAGCATTTGATGTGTTTGCTGTGGAACCACCGCAAGATCAAGAACTTCTCGTCCTGCCCAATTTTCTTGTGTCACCGCACATTGGTGGTAGCGCGGAAGAAGCAACACTAGCGATGGGGCGGTCTGCGATCAGAGGTCTGGATGAGAACGCTATTCCAGAAGTCACCGATTAAGACAGCATACAGGCGATTTAACTTTCGCACTTTATCTGCAATATCGAAAAGTTGGCGCTCGCCCAACCTTTGATACACCTAATATAAAAAAGCTTATCAAGTGAGATAATTTGACAATGAGTATTAGACCCAGAAGATCGCTATCAAATCCTGAGCTACAACGGCCAAGTGCATTGAATTCATCTCCAAGATCAACGGACCTTCTGTGGCTTGACAAGAACGAAAACCTTGATCCAATATTACTGGCCGTTGCTGAGAGTGTCTTGTATTCGATTCCGTCAACTGCACTGGCAACCTATCCTGAGGCAGGTGGTTTGTATCGCAAGCTTGCGCAGTGGATCGATGTCGACCCAGATGCTTTATTGCTCACGCCGGGTAGCGATGGTGCGATTCGTTTGGTATTTGAAGCTTTTGTCGAACACGGAGATGCTGTGGTGCATACCTCGCCTACTTTTGCGATGTACCCGGTCTATTGTAAGATGTTTGGTGCTGAAGCCACTGCCATAGAGTATTCACCAACAGAAAATGGGCCGCATCTCGATCATGTGGCTGTTTTGGACGCATTGCGTGCGCATAAGCCAAAATTACTGTGCTTGCCAAATCCCGACAGTCCTACAGGATCAGTACTGGCTCCTGAAAATTTAAAGGAAATTCTGGTGACCTGCGAGGCTGTCGGTACTGTATTGTTGCTTGATGAAGCTTACCATCCATTCTACGAGTGGTCTGCAGTGCCCTGGACAAAGAGCTCTCGCAATCTGATCGTCGCCAGGACGTTTGCCAAAGCGTGGGGTGTTGCGGGTTTACGGATTGGTTATGCCGTGGCCCACCCTGAAACTATTGCATTACTTCATAAGTTCCGGCCAATGTATGAAACCAGCACGTTGGCAATTGAATTCATGTTGAGAATGCTGGATCACGCTGCTGATATGGCGCAATCCGTTGCTAGAATCAAGGCGGGTAAAAACTTCTTCCGCGAAGCAATGCAGGCCTTGGGTTTTAAGGTGTTACCCGCGGAAGGTAATTTTATTCATGTTGCTTTTGGGGTGCAAAGTCAAGCGGTTCATGCTGCCCTGACTGGCCATGTGCTGTATCGCGCATCGTTTGATCACCCATCCTTGGCTGGTTATACTCGCTTCAGTGTAGCACCGGAAGCCGCGATGGCTAGGGTGGTTAATCTAATCAAACAATCTGTGGAAAAAAATACATGAAAAATAATTCTGTCAAAGTGGCAATTATTGGTTGTGGACGCGTTTCAGGGCACCACTGCCGTTCAATTATTGAAACAGAAGGCACTGAACTGCTAGCCGTGTGTGACCTGGTGGCAGATAAAGCCAATATTTACCATGAGCAGTTTGGTGCCAAGGCCTACATCAACTACCATCAGATGTTAATTGAGAACCCGGAAATAAATGCGGTTTCAATCGTCACCCCATCGGGCATGCACTATGAACACGCACTCGATATCATCTCGCGCTATCATAAAAACATCATTGTTGAAAAACCAACTTTCATGAAGCCATCACAGGTTCGGGAGGTTTACTCGAAAGCTGCCGAAGCGGGAGTACAGGTTTTCGCCGTTTTCCAGAACCGGCACAATCTTGCGGTAAAAAGAGTACTACAGGGCTTGGTGGCTGGTGAATTGGGGGAGGTGCGCTCGGTTGCGGTGCGTGTGCGCTGGTGCCGACCACAACGGTATTACGATTTGGCGCCGTGGCGCGGTACCTTTTCGATGGATGGGGGTTGCCTCACAAACCAGGGTATTCACCATATTGATCTGTTAAGGCTATTTGGCGGGCAGGTGTGTCGCGTTTGCGGTGTCCATAAAACCCTTGGTGCCGATATTGAAGTAGAGGATACTGCCTCTGCTTCGCTTATGTTTGCCAGTGGCGCCATTGGTACACTTGAAGTCACGACAGCCGCACGCCCCATTGACTATGAAGCAAGTTTGTCTATAGTTTGCGAAAATGGTCTGGCTCAAATAGGGGGGATTGCAGTGAATGAACTGCAAATCTACACGCCGGAACCGGATGCCTGTGCGTCGAGCTCCGAAGATTTTTCAGGTAATGTTTATGGCCATGGGCATGTTAAGATATACGAAGAAATTGTTGAGCACTTCAATGATGTCAAAAAATTCCCGGTGACCTTTGAAGACACATTAGCGACCATCCAGTTGCTAAATTCATTTTACTTGGCAGATGAGAATCAGTGCTGGGTAGATGTTGCGACAGCAGGCGATAGTGCCCGACTTGGACAACTTGACAACGAGTTGGCAGATTTATATCGAACAAATTCATTGGATCAATAGTTATATATTAATAAATGTTAGACGAATGGTAAATGCTATGCAAAATGTGCTACGGGCAGATGATATCAAGCCTGATTTTGAGGGGTTGAAAAACAAATGGGAAGAAATGTTGCGGAAATATTATATTGATGCCAATACGCTTGATCCAACATATACTTTGGAAATTCCTTGCCCGCATTGTGGTTCAGAGCATACGGATAACGAATTCATTCTTAATGGCTTTTGTCACAAAACGTGTACAAAATGCAAGACACTTTATGTGAGCCCTCGGTTGAACGATGAATGTATTGAGGAGTTATATAGTGATGATTATTACAGTGAGATGTACACGAGGTCTATGCTCCCGGTTTTTGAAAAGCGTAAACAGTTAATTGGTAGGAGAAAGTTCAACCAAACCATTTCGTATTGGGGAGGAGGTAAAACAGGACGCGTTCTGGATATCGGCGCTGGTATTGGCGAGGTTACCGATGTGTTCCGAGAGGAGGGTTGGCGCTCGCATGCTATCGAAATGAATAGTGTTGCCGTTGAGTGGTTACAAGGGCGTGGTCATGAAGAGGTGTTCCATGGAACTTTGGATGCTTATGAGACGGACCTAAAGTTTGACATCATTATGGCATGGGGTGTGGTTGAGCATGTTGTGGAGCCGGATGGGTTTCTAAAAAAGGTGCGAAATCTGTTGGCACCAGGCGGATTATTTGTATCAGAAGTTCCGCATGGACAGTGCTTTTTGGTAGATATGGCAAGAAAAACAGAGATGGACCCTAAAAGAATTCTTATGGGAGAGCAACACATTGTTCTTTATTCAACGCAAGCTTATGTCGATCTTCATGAAAGAAGCGGCTTCGAGCCAGTACATTTGCAAACCAACGGCCTAGACATCAGTACTATTTTCAAAGAGTGCCATGTAAGTGTTGAGAACGAAATGCTTGCACCAATGCAAGAGTGCATAGACGAAAAACTATATGGGGATTTACTTCGCGGATTTTGGCGGAAACCCTGATTCATTTATTCTATCGAAAATCATTTTATTTAGGCAACTGCAATATGAAAATATTTGGTGTGGTCCCCGCTCGAATGGCGGCATCTCGTTTCCCTGGTAAACCGTTGTATCCCATCCTCGGTCGCCCGATGCTGGAGCATGTGGTTTTGCGTGCGCAAATGTACAAGGGATGGACTCGCTTGGTTGTGGCAACCTGCGACCATGAAATTGAGCAGTTCTCAGTTGATAAAGGTTACCCGGTTGTTATGACAGGTAACCACCATACACGGGCGTTGGATCGCGTGGCTGAGGCAGTAACACGCCTGAATGAAGCTGTTAGTGATGACGACATTGTTGTGTGCGTACAGGGTGATGAACCCATGATGCGCCCTGACATGATCGATACCGTGTTGGCCCCTTTGATGGCAGACTCTAACAAAGCCGGTACTATTTTGGCGATGCACATAACTGATGAATCGATCTGGAGGAATCCAGACACCGTCAAGGTCATTCACAATGCGGCAGGCGAGGTTCTCTACACATCGCGTGCACCTGTCCCTTACTGCAAGGGTGAGTTTTCTGCGGATCTTCTGGCTCGCCGAATATACGGGATCTTTGCTTTTCGCTGGAAGTATCTTAAAGCATTTACTGAACACCCGGAGACACGCCTTGAAGAAATTGAAGCTTGTGATAGCAATCGTATTCTGGATATGACTTTCAGACAGCACATCGCACCTTATGCCAGCATAAAATCATTTTCTGTTGATAGCCCGAGTGACATTGCTTTGGTAGAAGGTCAAATAGCGGATGATGGCTATTGGAATCTTTACAAATAATCAAATCCTAGACTGGAGTAACCGAAAATATGAATAAGAACATCGTCTACCAGACAGATCAGCTTGCACACTACTTCACACACCATCGCGTAAGTTGGCCACAGTTTTATGAATCCGAGCGCATTATTATCAACAAGTTAGCACTTGGTACAAACGACTCCATTCTTGATATCGGTTGTGGCTGTGGTGGTTTGGGCCTCGCACTTAGGGATGAATTTGGGGTTCAAAAATATACCGGGGTTGAGATCAATTCGTTAGCAGCTGAAAAGGCGGAAAACTTAAATCCAAAAGCATCAATTTTCTGCGGCGATTTTCTGGATTTGCGTGAAAATCGTCTTCGCGACAAGCACTTCAATGTAGTGTTTTCGCTGAGTTGTTTCGATTGGAATATAAAGTTTTCTGACATGTTGGCTGCTGCTTGGGATCATGTGCAACCCGGCGGCAATCTGGTCGCAACATTTCGTTTGACGATTGATGTAGGGTGCGACGACCTAAAGCAGTCTTATCAATATATCAATTTTGATGGAAAGATGGAGGGTGAGTGTGCTTCTTACGTCGTTTTAAATGGCGCTGAACTCATGCACAGAATCATTGGCTTGGAACCGGCTGAAGTTGTCGCTTTTGGCTATTACGGCCAGCCCTCAGCCACTGCTGTAACACCTTATGAAAAGCTTTGTTTCTGTGCGTTCTCGATCAGTAAGCGAAAAGATGATGATCACGCTCCTGTTAAGTTCGACTTACGTCTGCCTGAAGATATATATGCAAGCTTGGAATTGGTGCGCTAGTGTCAGCATGCAATGTCCCTCATTTCAGTATTTCGGATAAACGATTTCATCAGACTATCGGAGATTAACCAGAACTTCTTGGCATTGTGCCTCGGATCCGCATTTTCAAATAAAATCGATTACACACAGCCTTTCTGAAACAGTACTTTGTTTTTCAGTATGGAATATCCTCCATATTATCATAATTTTACTTATTCAGTGTGTTTGCGTAAGTTTTGCTTATTCAAGTGGGTAATCAGGTAGCGAAATGGTTACACCGCTTTACCTGAAACACAAGCTTCGACTATAACTCCTAATAAATAGTCTTCCTCTGATTCCTTAATATTCGGATGCAAATCAAATTATCAAATCATTCAAAGACTGAAGCAATAAACATTTGTTTTGGAGAAAAAGCTTCTTTTTTTAAAAAAATATCAAAAGAGTATTCTTTAGATGAAGGAGCTAAATGTTATATTGAAGAGAACTACGAATATTTAGTAGATCTATGGAGTAGGTTCTCACGTAAGAAAACAAAAAATCTAGACAGTATATTCTATTATTCTTCACCGTTACTTTCTGGTATTGGATATCCTCCACAATATATTATAAGTCTAGGGATAATTTTATATAATAAAAAAAAATTAAAAAGTAAAAAAGTTACCCTACATACACAGCGGCCAGAACTAATATCATATTATCTAAATAAAAAAAAAATAAGTAAAATTTTCGACTTGTATTCTTTTTTTAAAGTGTTTTCTTTCATTGCAACGTATTTAGTAGCCAAGTGCTTTCTGACAACTCCGGAAAAAAATAAAAAAACCATTCTCGTTCATTCAAATCACACAGAAAGCTTTTTTAAACCAGAAAAAGGATACTTGACTTCAAAAGTTCCTGATTTGTCATTATTAGAAAAAGAGAAAGGGTATACTATCCTCTACGATATCAATCCCAATTTTTTCAGGTTTTTTGATATATTAAAATTTAATAGGCGTAAAATTGTATATGCCCCAGTCTATTTAAGCTTTTTAGAAATATTATCTATTTGTTTTCAGAGTGTAATTTTTACGATAAAAACCTATTTTCTGTGGAAATCATTTTATTTTTCAGTGGACCATGTTTATTCTCAAATATTTTTTAACATTTTAAAAAGAAAATCTATCGTTGCGATGTTGAGACAGTTTAATGATGACTACAAATATATTATGCCATGGGAAAAAAGAGGTTTTCAGTTGGGAGTAGAATGTGATTTAAATAGTGAAAATTTACTCAACTATGAATGTGGCCTTCTATCAAAAGTGACTTCTGAATATCATAGCTATAGGTATTTACGACATACTCCATCGGCAACACTAATAGCAATGTCAAGGGAAGTTGCAGCTTTTTTGTCAAAATCGGGACCTTATAATGAAATTAGTATCGTAAAAAGTCCACGTGTTTTTTGTCTAAAAGCAAAAAAAAATGGAGGCATCAATAATGATGCGGTTTTAGTAATCTGCCCGTCTGATGAAGCACACACAGAAATGATGTTAACGGGTGCATTTGATACTCAACATCGTTTCAAAATTAAGATCAAACTTCACCCTTATTGCAAGTTAAAAGTGGATAAAAAATATCTTGAACCCAGGCCTTTGGTTAGTTGTTTGTCTGATTATTCAGTTGCTGTTTGTTCGGGAATTACCACAGCTTCGACAGAAGCATATCTTGCAGGATTAAAAATTTACCGGTTTAATAACCCAAATTGGCTCTCTTTCGACACACTCGACGGAATAGATGTTCGCAATATTAGTTTTTTCACTGAAATAGAAGATGATTTTGAAAATATTGAGGGACAAAAAAAAGAATTAATGAATTATTATCTTGGGATTAATGAAATAGATTTTGTTAGTTTTTTAAATCAAATAGCGAGTGAAAAATGAAAGTAGCTTATATCGGTGGATTTTGGGCGACAAATATTGGGAATGCATTCTACAATTTAGGCGCAATTCACCTTTTAGAAAATGTTTTTGGTTCGAATAATGTCTACTTCGTTCCCGACCCACCACAGTGGTATTGGCGAACCAATAACGACTATTCGCTTCTTGCGAACTTAGATATAGATTTGTGTGTTATCTCTGGGCCATGCCTGACCATGGGCCGTAGCCCGACAATAAAGAGTATTTATAAGTCAATCTTTGATAAATTTAAAGCTAACGGAATAAAACTAGCTCTGTTGTCTGTCGGATCTTACAATAACTGCCCTAAAGAAGCTTCTGCTATTGCTGATTTTTTAAATCTTTATAATATTAGCTTCATGTCCACCAGAGATAGGAATACTTACAACTTATATAAAAATCTAGTTTCATTTCCTATCTTTGATGGTATCTGTACTAGTATGTTTTTAAATGATGCAGTAAAAACCGTCCCTTTATCAGCTGATTCATATACAGTTTTCAATTTTGAAAAAAAATATGAGCCAGTAATCAGTATGAACAAGGGTGTGGTTGAAATTAAGAAAAGACGACGTCTAAGTTTTCAAAGTGAGTTTAATGGAAACAAAATTGTTAGAACTAACAATGAACCTTTTTCCAGATTTAGCGGCTTGAAATTTGACAGGAAAAACACCTACTATTCTGATCTACCATATGGGTATCTTTCGATTTTGAAGCACGCAAAAAACGTTTTTTCAGATCGTGTCCATACATGTGCAGCAACATTGATTTATGGGGGGGCAGCAATGTTTATAAAGGGCTCAAATAGGTCTAGAGACGCACGCAATTTAATCTTTCAAAGAATTGGTGTTGGGGATGATATTGGAATCAGACCCTGCAAATTAGATATGAATTTTATTCTGAAAGAAAAGTCGTTACTAACTGATTTTTTAATGAGTCAAAAAACTAGATCGCAACCCTAATCTACCAGATAAGTTCGGAGGAATACTTTTACCGGTTAGAAAATAGCAATGAAGATAAAATACAGTCAATTATTCTGGTCTTTTGTAATAGTCTTTGCATCAGTTCGCGGTGCGTTGGTTTATCACTCCGGATTACCCGCCATTGCTACATATCGCTTAACCGGTATGCTGCTGGTTTGCTTTGGATTGCTGTCATTACGATCGATGTTCGTGAAGAAGGGTAATAGGGCGTTTGTATTGCTTAGAAATGCTATAAAGTTTAATGCTTTATTCATTGGCTTTTACATGCTTGTTTCGATGGTCGCCATTAGTATCAATCAATTTACTTTAGCTTATTCATTTGCAGTGTTTCCGATTGTATTAACGTTAATCAGGTATAATGATCGGCTACTAAATGGCATTGTGTATGCCATTACGCTAGTTACCGCTTTTGGTGTCGTTTACTTTTATATTATGGGTAAAACTGGTGGCTTCTATGCTATCAAGGCGGCGCACTCGGTGTTACGTCCTGAAAGGTTTAGTTATTCTAGGATAGGCGAAAATCTACTCTCGTTCGGATATCAAGGTAGCAACCATGATGCTGCGAATATATTAGTAATGTGTAGTGTATTCTTTTTATCAAAGACTATGCTTGAGTTGGGCGTGCTAAAAAAATATCTATATTTATCAGTCTATTTTTTTTCATTATTTGCCGCACTACTGACAGGTAGTGCGGCAAATATTGCGGTGCTGATAGGGGTAAGTGGTCTTGCCTTAATGTTTTATACAAAAAAACATCCTTATGTGATGGCGCTAATTATTTGTTTTGCACTCTTGGCACTACCTAATATTCTGGACTCTCTATCTGACTATACCTACGTTTACGAAAAGTTTAGGTATGTCCACCGATCTAATCTTGCAAATGGGGGCATGTTTAACTCGATAGATTTAAATAGCATCTTCGCATCTTTTCACGCAATTTTATTTGGCTTTGGTTATGTTCTTGAAGTGCCTATGATGCGCAGTGAAGTTGCCTTTGTAAAAGGTTTAATTGGAATTGGCCTTATACCTTTTTTGGTATTCATGTTCATTTGTTTTTCCCCATTATACTATATTCATAAATTTAGAAAAATTTGTAGATCTCAGGACCGTGTGCTGAAAAACCATAACCCGGGCCTTTCAACCATCAATTTCATAAAAACACGTCGCGCGCAACAACATCGACTTATTATCAGTGCCATGCCCGCATTTACAGGAACTATGACATTGTTACATTACGGCTCTTTGTTTCGGGTTACCTCAGTTGGTTTGTTTTGCGTTTTGCTTGCTTTTTCCTTTAAAGAATATTTGGTTCTTAATAATATGCATGTAATTGTAAGATGACTCAAGCTGAATCATTTACAATAGGCATAGACGCGACCAATATACGTGGTGGCGGAGGTGTTACACATTTGGTTGAATTACTTCGCGCTGCACGACCCGAAGTGCAACGCATTGAGCGCATTGTAGTTTGGGGTGGTACGACCACTTTGACAGCTCTGGAAGATAGGCCCTGGCTAGCCAAGCGCAATCCACCGTCACTGGTAAAAGGGCTGCTGCAGCGCACGATTTGGCAACGCTTCTGTTTGTCGCAAGCTGCGCATGATGAAGGCTGTGATGTACTGTTTGTTCCGGGCGGCAGTTATGCGGGTAGTTTTCATCCAGTGGTGACTATGAGCCAAAATTTGCTGCCGTTTGAGATGCCTGAATTGCTGCGCTATGGTTGGTCTTTGTTTACGCTAAAACTGTTGTTGCTACGCTTAACGCAATCTCGCTCTTTCCAAAAAGCTGATGGCGTAATCTTTTTAACAGAATACGCGCGCGATATGATCTCGAAAGTCACAGGTAAGCTGCATAAACAAACTTGCATTGTCCCTCATGGGCTCAACCCTCGCTTTAAGAGTGCGCCTAAACTGCAGCATGCCATCGCTGATTACGATGCCACTCACCCGTATCGTGTTTTGTATGTGTCAATTATTGACCAGTACAAGCACCAATGGCGTGTAGTGGAGGCCGTGGCGGCTTTACGTAAACAGGGATTACCAATCATGCTGGATTTGGTGGGGCCGGCTTATCCGCCAGCACTGCAACGGTTGAATGCAACAATTGAACGTGTGGACGCTAAGCGGGATTGGGTGCATTACCACGGCCCGATTGCGTTTGATGCACTGCATCACCACTATGCGCAGGCCGACTTGGGTTTGTTTGCCTCAAGCTGTGAAAACATGCCCAATATTCTGCTGGAAACTATGGCGTCCGGTTTGCCGATTGTTTGCTCTAATAAAGGTCCGATGCCTGAAGTACTAGGTGAGGCTGGGGTGTATTTCGACCCTGAACTACCTGAGGACATTGCCCGTGCTTTGTTCGAGTTGATTGACTCCCCGCAATTACGTTCCGAACTTGCGCAAGCGAGTTATGTGCGTGCCCAGCAATATTCATGGCAGCGCTGTTCGGGTGAGACGTTTGGGTTTTTAACAGCTGTGATGCAACAGCAAAAATGGAACTATTGATGTTTGAAAATAAAATACTATTGATCACCGGTGGCACCGGTTCCTTCGGCAACGCCGTCCTGCGCCGCTTTTTGGGCTCAGATATTTCTGAAATCCGCATTTTCAGCCGTGATGAGAAGAAGCAGGATGACATGCGCAAGAAGTATAACGATCCAAAGTTAAAGTTCTACATTGGTGATGTGCGCGACGTGGACAGCGTGCGCACTGCTATGCGCGGGGTGGACTTTGTGTTCCATGCTGCTGCGCTCAAGCAGGTGCCGTCCTGTGAGTTTTACCCTTTGCAGGCAGTCAAGACCAATGTATTGGGCACCGAGAATGTGCTAGAGGCGGCGATTGCACTGAGCATTAAGCGGGTGATTTGCCTGAGTACAGACAAAGCGGTGTACCCTATCAACGCAATGGGTATTAGCAAGGCCATGATGGAAAAGGTGGCGGTAGCCAAGTCGCGCGAGAGTGATGTCACCACTATTTGTGTGACGCGCTATGGCAATGTGATGGCTTCGCGTGGTTCGGTGATCCCTTTATTTGTCGGTCAGATTCTTGCCGGGCAAGCGCTGACCATTACCGACCCCGCCATGACGCGCTTCATGATGACACTGGACGATGCGGTGAACTTGGTGTTGTATGCCTTTGAACATGGCAAGCCGGGTGACATTTTCGTACAAAAATCGCCTGCGGCGACGATAGCGACTTTGGCTCAAGCACTGACCGGCTTGATGGGTGTGCCTAATCATACGGTGGGGGTGATTGGCACCCGTCATGGGGAGAAACTGTTTGAGGCCTTGCTAAGCCGCGAAGAGATGGTGGCAGCGCAAGACTTAGGCGGTTACTTCAGAGTCCCTCCAGATTTGCGCGACCTGAACTATGGCAAATTTGTTGAGAAAGGCGAAACCCAAATCTCTGAAGCAGTGGATTACAACTCACACAATACCATTCGGTTGGATATAACAGGTATGCAAGCATTGCTGATGAAGCTACGCTTTATGCAGGCCATTGCCCGCGGTGAAAATGCGCAGGCTGAGGAATAAAACATGAGCACAGAACAGCCGATGCGTGTTTTGATTACCGGAGCGCAAGGCTTCATCGGTAAGAATCTTGTCGTTCGTCTAGGCGAGCGGCCAAGTATGGAGGTCTTGTCATTTACCCGTGGTGACAGTTCAGAAAAGCTAGCTGCATTGGTGGTGAAGTCAGATGCAATCGTGCATTTGGCGGGAGAAAACCGTCCAATTGATATCGCCGGCTTTGCCCGCGTCAACATAGACCTCACCCGCACACTATGTGAAACTATCGCCGCAACTGGGCGATCTATTCCCTTGATTTTGGCTTCGTCCACCCAAGCCGAACACAATAACCCTTATGGTCAAAGCAAGCGTGCGGCTGAACAGGTGGTCGAGGTGTTTGCTGGCGAGACAGCCAATTCTGTCGCTATTTACCGCCTACCTGGTGTGTTCGGAAAATGGTGTAAGCCTAACTATAATTCTGTGGTGGCGACTTTTTGTTACAATATCGCTCGTGATTTACCTATACAGGTCAACGATGCGGATGCGCCGCTGCAACTAGTCTATGTCGATGATGTAGTCGATAATTTTCTGCGGTTGTTAGATGGGGGCATGGATCACCAGGCTTCGCTCTCAGTTAATGAGACGCCAGTCACGACAAGACCGAAGTCCACGGCAGTCCATGCTGGATTGGCTGACCGGCATTTTACCAAGGTGACGCCACAATACGCTATCACCTTGGGTGATCTGGCCGAGCAGATTACTGCTTTCCAGCATTGCCGCACCACTTTGATTTCTGAACGGGTGGGTACGGGTTTCACCCGCGCGCTTTATGCCACCTATATCAGCTATCTGCCGCCGGAACGATTTACCTATGATTTGCCTCGGTATGGGGACGAACGCGGCATCTTTGTTGAGATGCTGAAGACGCCAGACTGCGGGCAATTCTCCTTTTTTACCATTCATCCTGGTGTGACGCGCGGTTCCCATTACCACCACACAAAGACTGAAAAATTTTTAGTCCTCAGAGGCTCAGCGCGGATGCGTTTCAGACAGGTGGTGACGGGCGAGACTTATGAAGTGACGGTTTCAGGTAACAAACCGCAGGTGGTGGACACTATTCCGGGCTGGGTACACGACATTACCAATGTTGGCGATAGTGAGGCTGTCGTCATGCTCTGGGCAAACGAGGTCTTTGACCGTCAGCGGCCTGATAGCATCTCCTGCGAGGTTTGAAAATCAAAAATGAAAAAACTTAAAGTTTTAACGGTGGTGGGTACGAGGCCAGAGATTATTCGCCTGTCACGAGTGTTGGCAAACTTGGATGAGCATTGTGAGCATGTGCTGGTGCATACAGGGCAAAACTACGACTATGAATTGAACCAAGTATTTTTTGACGACCTGAGTGTACGTAAGCCGGACTATTTTTTGAATAGTGCGGATCGCAGTACTGGCGCAGCTCACACTATTGGCAATTTGATCATTGCAGTGGACAAAGTGCTTGCAGAGGTGCAACCCGAGGCCATGCTGGTACTGGGCGATACCAACAGCTGCTTGTCGGTGATTCCGGCAAAGCGTCTGAAGATCCCAATATTTCACATGGAAGCTGGAAATCGGTGCTTTGATATGCGAGTGCCCGAAGAGACGAATCGCCGAATTGTTGACCATACGGCTGACATAAACCTGACTTACAGCACTATTGCGCGGGACTACCTATTACGTGAAGGATTGCCGCCAGATCTGATTATTAAAACAGGTAGCCCGATGTTTGAGGTGCTGACGCACTATCGTCCGCAAATTGATGCGTCTAATGTTTTGACTCGTTTGGGGCTTGAAGAAAACGGCTACTTTGTTGTCAGTGCTCATCGGGAGGAAAATATTGAATCACCGCAGAACTTTGCAAAGTTGGTTGATATTCTGAATACGATTGCAGAAAACTATAAGCTACCAGTGATCGTATCGACACACCCACGAACACAAAAACGGATTGACGAAACAAATTCTAAATTTCACAAAAATGTGCGCTTGTTAAAACCGCTGGGGTTTCATGACTACGTGAAACTGCAATTGTTGGCGCGGGCTTCGTTGTCAGACAGCGGAACGATAAACGAAGAATCTTCCATTCTAAATTTTCCAGCACTGAATCTTCGGGAAGTACATGAGCGACCAGAAGGCATGGAAGAGGCGGCGGTGATGATGGTGGGACTTGAGGTTGAGCGGGTGCAGCAGGGTTTGGCGATTCTGGAGACACAGTCACGCCGTGCAAATCGCGTTAATTTGCACGGCATTCGTCAAGTAGCGGACTACAGCATGCCTAATGTTTCGGATAAGGTGGTGCGCATCATTCATAGCTATACCGATTATGTGAATCGCACCGTTTGGAAGAAGTACTGAGTCGTGGGCAAGCCAACGTGTATTGCACTGATTGCAGGTACTATCCGCCCGTTGGGTACCTCTGGCATTTTATCCTACATATATTTGTTCACATCAAACTATTAATCAAAGGATATCTTCATGTCAATGACTACTAAAACAAAAAATATATTATTTACAGGTGGAGCAGGATTGCTTGGACAATCGCTTATAAAAAAAAGCGGTGATTGCTGAATTCGAGCGCCTTACATTGGTAATTACCAAATCGCAGATCTGGGAAATGTCAAGTATTTGCAAAGCTACATACGTAGCAAGAAATTTACAGAAACTGTTTTAGAGATTTATGAGATTGATGCAATTGTCCATACTGCAGAAATTGCCAATCTGGACTGTTGCGAAAAGCATCCTGTGGAGGCCCGGGTAGCAAATATCGATGGGATACATAAAATGCTGCAAAGCTGTCGCAACCATGATTATTATTTCCACAAACGCATTTTTTGACGGTGAAGAGCCGCCTTATAATGAGGGGCAGGGTTGACGCTGTCAGTATTTATGGGCAACAAAAGTTGGAATGCGAAAAACTGGTTCGCGAGAGTGGAATTGATTATATGATCAAAAGACCTATATTAATGTACGGTTGGAATTTCTCGGAAAAAAGGGGCAATCCAGTTACGTGGATTGTTGATATGTTGTCAAAAGGGAAAGAATTGAATCTTGGGGATGATGTTTATGAGAATCCACTGTTTTCGGATAGTGCAGCCGAATTTATTTGGAAGTTAATAGAAAATAATGAACCCGGTGTATTTCATCTGGCAGGAAAAAATATGATATATAGGTAGGAAATGGCACAACAAGTAGCCGATGCCTTTAATCTGCTGAGAGAACCGTTGCCACCGATATCCAGTTGGTATTTTTAAATCAATAGCTCTGCGTCTCAAAAGCAATTATTTGATACCAGGAAAGTTTAAAAAGTGATGGGGATCAAAACCTTAGGTTTAGCAGAGGGCATAAATATGATGAAAAAACAAGGAATATGGAACCACAAATAAGCATAGTTATCCCTGCTTTTAATCCGGGTGAATTAATCCGGGACACATTATACTCGATTTTGTCACAGACCTATTCTGATTTTGAAGTGATTATTGTTGATGATGGTTCGACTGATAACACCAGTGAAATTGTCAGGTCGATCAAGGATGCAAGAATTAGATACTATTACCAGGATAATTCAGGTTTACCGGCTAAAAGCAGAAACAAAGGGGTTGATTTATCCAAAGGTAATTATATTGGGTTTATAGATGCGGACGACCTGTGGTTGCCTGAAAAACTTCAAAAACAGGTAGAAATAATTAAAAAATATCCTGATGTTGCTCTGGTTTCGACCAATGCTTTTTATCTTTATGATAAGCAAAAGACTGTCGTTCCGATACTCAAAAAACTATCAGAAGGGTTTTTCGATAACAAAAGCTTTTTCCCTGAAAACATGGTGATTCAATCAACATCCCTTGTGAAGAAAGATGCATTTTATATTGTTGGCGCACTGAATGAGAACCGGGATTTAATAGCAGTGGAGGATTATGATCTCTGGGTAAGAATTTTTATTAAATATCCTTGTTATTATATGGACGAATGCCTGGCTTACTATCGTGTAACCAATACTTCGATTTCGGGAGGTACATTAAAATCTAATGAAAGAAGAGTACAATATTTAAAGAGATATTTTTCTGATTACGGATTCGACGAGAAAATAAACAGCTACGTATTGGCAAATGCAACTACCAAATTAGCATTGGTAGAATTTTTGACAGGAAGTAACAAATGGCGCGAATCGATTAAAGAATCCTTCTCATTAAGAAAGTCTTTATTAGGTCTTTTTATGTACGCTCTTTCATTATTACCATTTAATGTTTTAGGTGGAGTAAACGTGTTACAAAAAATAGGTTTCCTAAAAATTGGTTATAAGAAGTTGAAAGTAAAGTTTTAATTTCTACAATTTGGTATATTTTCAAAATTATCTGGTACATTTTTTCCAGTATCAACACATTATTGGATAAGTAAGTATCGATAAAACTGAACAATAATATGAAAATTGAAGCTACCTCTCTTCCCGGGGTTCTTATTGTCATTCCTAAAGTTTTCGGGGACGAAGGGGATATTTTTTTGAAACGTACAATAAAAAAGCATTTAAAGAAGCCGGAATAACGAAAAAATTTCTACAGGACAATCATTCTAAATCATCCAAAGGAGTGATAAGAGGATGGCAAATACCCCCAAGGTAAATTGGTAAAGAAGTATTGGACGTTGTTGTGGATATTAGAAAAAACTCACCAACATTCGGGAAATGGGTCAGTGTTCTTATCTCTAGCGAGAATAAAAAACAAGTCTGGATTCCTGGCTGTTTTGCACATGGCTTCAGTGTTCTGTCCGAAACCGTAGAGTTTCAGTATAAAGTGACGAACTATTTTCATCCAGAAGATGAAAAGGGAATCAGGTGGGATGATCCAACACTCAATATCTATTGGAAAGTGGAGTGTCCTAACCTATCAGAGAAAGATAGAATTGCACCATTGTTGTTGCAAGGTGGAGAGGATTTTCCGTTTTATTAAGGCTCTGTCAAAAAATATTTGTCTACAAATTGCTCTCATTTTGATCTGGTTACATAACCAAAGAGCAGATAGTCTCTCTGATCGGTGGGTAGGCATGTTTTATTCCAAGTGAGACGATTGGGCGTATCATCATCGATTACACTGTATGTGTTCATCCTGTAGTCTAAAGAGTTATTGATTTATGCGTATTCTTGTTGTCTCTCAATATTTTTGGCCAGAAAATTTTCGTATTAATGATTTATGTGCTCAATTAGTGATTCGGGGGCATGAAGTCACTGTGCTAACAGGTATCCCAAACTATCCTGATGGCGAGGTATTTTCTGACTTTCGTTGCAATCCAGACGCTTTTAATAAGTATGAAGGATGTCAAGTCGTTCGTGTTCCAATGGTTTCCCGGGGTAAAGGAAGTTCAGTAAAATTATTATTGAACTACTGTTCCTATTTTTTGTCTGCCTGTTTGATGGGTAGTTGGAAGTTAAGAGGAAAATCTTTTAATGTGATTTTTGTGTTTGAGCCTTCACCCGTTATGGTGGGCTTGCCTGCGGTATTGCTGGGAAAATTAAAAAAAACGCCTATAGCTTTTTGGGTTTTAGATTTATGGCCAGAAACGCTTGAGGCAATTGGTGCGGTTAAATCAAAAGCTATTTTAGGTTTGGTTGGTAGGCTGGTTTCATTTATCTATAATCGGTGTGATTTGGTGTTGGGACAATCGAAAGTTTTTTATGATGGGATCTCTTGCTTCTGTGAGGATCAAAACAAAATTAAATACTTTCCAAGCTGGTCTGAAAACGTGTTTTCAGAAACGGTAACTTCTACTGAGCAAGAAATTGAAAAACATGAAGGTATGTTTAAGATTTTGTTTGCCGGTAACGTTGGAGATGCTCAAGATTTTCCAGCAATTCTTCAAGCAGTCAACATCTTAAAGGCTAAACAATTCAAAGCGAAACTTTTCATTGTAGGTGATGGGCGTGCTTTTGAATGGGTAAAGTCTGAAATTATTAAGCAGAAATTGTCCAATTATGTCTATTTGTTGGGACGACATCCACTTGAAGCCATGCCATCTTTTTATGCTTCGGCTGATGCGCTGCTGGTTACATTACAAGAAAGCCCGGTCTTTTCTATGACCATACCGGGTAAAGTTCAATCCTATATGGCTTCTGGCAAGCCAATATTAACGATGCTGTCAGGTGAAGGTTCACGTGTTATTGAAGAAGCTGAGTGTGGATATATTGCAAAATCAAGTGATTATGAACAGCTTGCAAAAAATATCATTGCGATGTCTAAGTTGAAACAAGATGATTTGGCGAATTTGGGGCGTAAGGCCAAGCTTTATGCTCAGATGGAGTTTGATCGAGATAGATTAATGGCACAATTAGAAAATTGGTTTGTCGAACTTGATCACAAATCAAAGGGGAAATTTCTGTGAATTTTGTAACGGGAGCAACTGGGTTTGTCGGTCGGGCGTTATATGAAGCTGAGCAGAGTTTGCTGGCGTTAGCTAAAGAAAAGGTTATGGAAGTGTTTATTATTTGTTCACAGCTGATTTATGGACCTGGGGTAGATTCGTTTTGGAATAACCAGGCGGTGGTGGGCCCAGAATCTGCCCGATTTAGCCATTGAATCGGGGTCTTCAGTTAAAAATGACTAAAAACGAAAAACAAATGCTTTCTTTGGATTCCTGATTTAAATACGTTCAGTTTGCAGTTACTTTTCGGCTTAGCTCTAGCCAAAAGCTACCCGACTGAAGGCGGGGGTTTAAACCCTAATGTTGGACAAATTAAACAGACTCTTTAATACTGGTAAAGTTTTTGCGTTCAAAAATAGCAAATCTGAACGGATTGCTGAATTTGGGTGATACACAAAAGGACACACTAATGGGAACAAATATTGAGATAACTAGCGTTAAGAGCAATTCAGCAGATGGAATAGATTGGCTGGCGTTTTACGCGGCTAATTTTTCGATTGGAATGGCTTTTGCCGCAATGCTGATTTATGTTTGGGGCCGTCACCCTCATTTTACATCATCATATATTCTCCTTGCGGGGCTTGGGGGGATTCTTGCTTCGGTTGTTTATTTGCCACTATCTCTGCGAACAACTCGTATTTCATGGGATTGTTATCCAATTCGAATGACGATGGTTTTGTTTGCGATTATGTTCATCGGTTGGGTACTCGGTTTTCGTTTTTCATCAAATGCTATGGGTATTGTGCTTGCAGGCATTGGTCTGCTTGCGTTTGTAACTGTGACTATGCGAGCAATGAGGGTTGATATTAAGCGCTTTATTTTATCTACAGCGTTTGTGCCGATCGGTTTTGCTCTAGGTGCGTATCTTGGAGTGCGATCCTATGAACTTGGTCTTATACAAGGTTATCCAACACCTCTTTTATTTGAAGAGATTTTGAGAGGCAATTTGGGGCACATAGATACGTTGTTTCATGTTTCAATTTCTAACATGATCGCTCATTATGGTATTGCTTCGACGGGACTACAAGGAACACCATATTTACCCTATCATACTGCTGTTCATGTACTATTTGCTTTAACTGCGAATGCGTTGAATACTCATGTAATCGATGTTTTTTTTGTCGGGCTGACTTTGTTAGTTCTGCCTCTTGCTTTTGGTTCATTGTTGCGTGTAAGTGCCCGGTTTCAGGAGATAGTTAGCGAGGTGCGGACTTACCATTTATTAGTAGCGGCTTGTTTGCTGGTGTTATGTACTATTGGCGCCTTTTCAACTATATGGCAAAATACCATCGCTTTATGGGAGAGTGAGCTTGTTTCAGCTTCAGCTGCATTGGGACTGGTCATGTTTTTTCTACTGATTGAGGCAGGTTTATTTCTGTATTGGCGAACCAGGTCGCATACGAATTGGGTTGCTGTTGCCGGTTGGGCAGTGTGTGCTATGATTCTGGTCGCCGTAGCTGGTTTTGCAAAAATTTCTGTTGGTCTGTTGTCGATAGGGACTATAATTTTCTTGGTCATCCGATACCGTGAATTGCAACGTCCTACAGTCATAGCATCTGCGGTAGGAGGTTTGCTTGGCTTTTTTATTGTGTGGCAGGGCGTGGCTTCGGACTACAACGGTTTCCCAAGGTCCTGGTTTGATTTTTACCGAGTGTACGTCAAAACCGATGGGATGTTCTCTTTTATTGGGTACCACTTTTTGTGGACTATCTGTAGCTTGGGTGCGTTGTGGATAATCGCTCACCGCCAACCTGAATATGGTACGAAATTTCGCGACGGATTAGCCGAACTATTGGTTTTGTTAACATTTGCCTCATTAGTCCCGGGTTTCATATGGCATATTGGAGGTGGAAGTGCGGCCTATTTTATTTATGTCGCAGTATATTTTGGATTGTTGGTGTTTGTTGCTATGTTTCCATTAGCAATTGGGTCATTGATTGATTCTTTAAATTGGCGTGCCGCGTTACCCGTGAGTTTTTCGGTTTTAATCTTTATCGGGGGAGTCTTTTTCATTGCTGCTGCAGAAAAGGCGAGCCTTGAGTCTGAGATTTTGAGACAGCGGAGAAAATCACAGCATTCCAAGCTGATTGGCGCGCCTACGACTAATCCATTGATTTCTGCGATGATTGATTTGAGGAAGATCAGCAAAGGTCTGGATAGGACTTTGCTCGCAGATATTCCACTTAATAGGTTGGATTATTGGAAGAGTGCTCCGTGCAATGTAATACCATTTGTGCTTCCTGCTGTTTCAGGGGTGGCGTGGTTGGATGGGCGGCCCACTGCAAAGTGTAACGCTGCGAATTATGGGTATCGAGGATATTTAGCACGTCCGGAAAACTCCGATAACAGGCCTATTTGCGATCGATGGCCGGTTTGGAATCAACGTGGTTATATCGCTTCACTTGGAATTGATAATCAGTGGCAAATAACAAATTGCCTCAAAGAGAATGATAAAAAATAAAATGGCTGTATTTACCGATGATGCTACCGAAAAGGGATATCCCTGTTATGCGATAAGCATGGCAGCATAAGTATTTATTAAAAAATTCGGCTTTGGCGCAACGGCAGATTTTTAAAAGGTTGAGCTGATTAAACAATCCATACTCATTCTTCACTCCAACCACAACAACTATGCGGCCACAAAACCGATACTTATAATATATGAACCCTATCCCCTAACGGCATCCACCTCCCACTTACTCCTGTACAACACCGCGGAGAGGAATACGATGAGAGTGGTTTGAAACATTGGGCGATCGTTGCGCAGATTGAGGTATAGGAGACGCTCTTCGGAGCATAAAATTTGGTGGGCTGTGGAAAAGTAAGATAGCCCGATAAAAGAATTCACACAGAAAGGCCAGAACCATGATGCAATGATACATGGAAATGAAAATATTGAATAGCTCGCTTCTGCTTGCTCTCAGCCAAAGCTAGAGTATACAGTTTGTAAAAGCTTTTAATTCTTATTGTAAATAAAATATATTGAGGCGATCGTGGAACCAGTTTTGAATGTCGATAATAAGCTCCATATATCTGTTGTGATCCCGGTGTACAAGGCGGAAGGGTGCCTGAATGAATTATACAGGCGCCTCAAGAATTCCCTGGAAACTATTACATCTAGTTTCGAAATCATCCTGGTGGAGGATTGCGGAGGCGACAATTCTTGGGAAATAGTCTGTGAGCTCTCTCAAAAGGACCTCCGGGTAAAAGGTATCCAGTTCAGTCGCAATTTTGGACAACACTACGGCATCACTGCAGGGCTTGACCACTGTACCGGCGATTGGGTCGTAGTGATGGATTGTGACCTTCAGGACCAGCCAGAAGAAATCCCTAAACTCTACTCTAAAGCCCAGGAGGGGTTTGACATCGTGTATGCCAGGCGCGTGGTGCGTCAGGATCATCTGCTCAAACGATTGTCGTCTCGACTCTTTTTTCAAGTATTTGATTATCTCACCGAGCAGCAGAGTGATCAGGCTGTCGCAAATTTCGGGGTTTACAGCCGAAAGGTAATCGATAATTATTGCGTTATGCGCGAATCTGTACGGACATTTCCCCTCTTCGTGCGGTGGCTGGGGTTTCCATCGGTTTCTGTCGAAGTGGAGCATTCACCACGTTTCAGCGGGACATCAAGTTACACGTTCTACAAACTGATACATTTGGCGATTAATTCAATTATTGCCCAATCAAGTCGTCCATTGCGTATGTCAATTTCACTCGGATTTTTCATGGCGTGTGGCTCGTTTTTAACGGTACTTTACTACACCGGACGATATTTCGTCTATTCAATACCGGTTTCTGGTTGGACCAGTTTGATTGTGTCGATTTACTTTCTGGCAGGACTCTTTTTTATTAACATCGGATTGATTGGTCTGTATATCGGGCGGATTTACGACGGGGTCAAAAATAGGCCTCTCTACGTAATAACGAGTACAATTAATATTAAATAAAATTTCACAATTGGTGCAACAATATGAAAGACGGTCTCTATCAAAAACCATTTGAATGTTAATCTACCTTTTAATCAATGTGTTAATGTAATTGTTGTTGGTAGAAATATTGAAAAACTAGATAGACTGAAAAGCTTTAGTTTTGGCAGATGATACAATTTGTAACATTGTTAATCTAAAGGATTCTAATGTTCGGCTTGCTTCAACTATTACATGTTCGGTTCGGTTATCCGCATCAATAGGTACAAGTGATTGCCATTTTTATTTTTACAGGTTTCATGTTCATCGCATTGAAGCTATTTGCTTTTCGGGTTGATGCTACCCTAAAGGCAGTTACACCTTGAAAACCATCATCCTCGCTGATGGAAATGGTTCGCATCTTTATGCGCTGAAAAAGAAAAACGCAAAGGCATAATTATGATTCCATTTAACAAACCCTACCTCACCGGTAAAGAGCTGCACTATATTGCCGAGGCACACGCGCGCGGCCAGTTGGCGGGTGACGGATATTTTACCAAACTTTGCAACACTTGGCTGGAGCAACGAACCGCTTGCCAAAAGGCTTTGCTATCGCACTCTTGCACCGCTGCGCTGGAAATAGCGGCTATTCTTGCCGATATTCAGCCCGGTGACGAGGTAATTATGCCGTCATACACCTTTGTTTCAACCGCCAATGCTTTTGTGCTGCGTGGTGGGGTACCAGTGTTTGTGGATATTCGTCAAGACACCCTCAATATCGACGAGACGCTGATTGAAGCCGCCATTACCGCAAAGAGCAAAGCCATTGTGCCGGTGCATTACGCCGGCGTGGCCTGCGAGATGGATACCATCATGGACATTGCCAACAGACACAAATTGCTGGTGATCGAAGATGCGGCGCAAGGCGTGATGGCCAGTTACAAGGGTAGATCACTGGGCTCGATCGGCCATTTGGGCTGCTATTCCTTTCACGAAACCAAGAACATTATTTCCGGTGAAGGTGGCGCCTTGCTGATCAACGACCCCGCTCTGGTCGAGCGAGCGGAAATTATTCGAGAAAAAGGCACCAACCGCAGCAAGTTTTTTCGTGGGCAGGTGGATAAATATACCTGGGTAGAGATAGGCTCATCTTACCTGCCTGGGGAAATCATTGCCGCCTTTTTATGGGCGCAGATGCAAGAAGCCGATGCCATTACCTCCCAGCGGCTGGCAATTTGGAATCGCTATCACGCCGCCTTCGAAGCACTGGAGCAAGCCGGTCGCATACGGCGTCCCATTATCTCCGCTGGTTGCGGCCATAATGCCCACATGTATTATCTGTTACTGCGCGATCTTGATGACCGCACTGCGTTTATCCAAGAGATGAAGCAGCGAGAGATCAATTGCGTGTTCCACTATGTCCCACTGCATTCTTCACCAGTGGGATTAAAATTCGGACATGTTCACAGAGAGATGAAAGTGACGGATAATTTAGCGGAGCGGTTAGTGAGGTTACCATTATGGATTGGGATGACAGTCAAGCAGCAAGGACAAATAATCGATGCATTAATGAGTCTGTTTATTTAGTATCAGAACATACTGAAAATTAGTGTAGTAATCAAAAACTTATCAGTATTGTCCAGTAAGGTTTTTGCAAATGAAAAAAAATAATAATTTAGAAACACTATCAATTTTCAGCTTGAATGTAAAACTCAGTTTTGCGACAGAACCGTCTTGATTCATGGGTCCACTTTAGCCGCTAATTTAATCTCTATTCTTTTACAAACCAGCAATTACCCTTTTTAATGTTGGGCATAGCACAAAGGATCAAAATTATAAAAAATGCCTCTGATATGATAGAATTTAGATCAAAAAATACTCAAGTTGAAATCGCCAATAAAGCCGTTATCGGGAGTAATGTCATTGTTGGGGAAAATTGTAAAAATTTTTCGATTGGATATGGGTCATTTATAGGAAACGACTGCTATATTGATGTCCCCGAATTCAGTATAGGTGATTATACAACTATTCATAACCATGCCACCGTCCATGGATATAAAAACTTTTCTATTGGCCACAATTGCTGGATCGGTCAATTTTGCATTATGGATTCAATTGGCGGCACCACCATTGGAAATAATGTTGGTATCGGGGCCCATAGTCAGTTATGGAGCCACATCAAATTTGGAGATTCACTAGAAGGTTGCGTCTGGAACAACCAAAAAGAACTTATTATAGAAGATGATGTCTGGTTTGTTGGCCACTGTATTGTATCTCCCATTCTGGCACGAAAAAAATCCATGCTTCTAGTAGGCGGTGTAATCACAAAAGATATGGCGGAAAACCGTGTTTATGCAGGCTCACCGGCTAAGGATATTACAAATAAAGTTGGGTATCAGTTTATAGAAAAACCTACAAAGAAAAAAATAGACGAATTTCATTCTCTTTATTTGTCATTTATAGAAATGAAAGGGATAACGAAAGACAAGTACCGGGCAACATGTGTTGAAACCCTCGCGGGCAAAATCAGCACGAAAATTGAAACATTTTTTGATATTACTAACCGCCGGTATTTACCAGCACGATCTAAATACGAATATGAATTCATCAAATATATGCTTTATGATAAAGCAAAATTTCTACCCGTATAATCATTGTGATTTTCAACGATAAAATAAGCTATGAACTGAAAAAACATATTATCACCAAACGGAATAGAAATAGTAAGAATGATCAAAAAAGGACAGATAGAAACAGAGGATAAATTTATCCAAAGTCCGGTCAATATATTTTACTCTTTAGCTGCAAAATTAGATCAAAAAGAAAGATAATTTATCGATCTGATTATTTTCGACAGAACCCTTGACTGGTCTTGGAGCCCAAGTTGGCGGTGTCGCTTTTTATCCTGTGGGGTATTGTACGGATATTTCGAGCGCAAGCGGGTTTCGGTCCGCCACGATGGCAGTTCTGTAGGTGATTTCGAAGTCTCTGTTTCCAGAAGAAGTATTTGTATTGTTCGCCAGGAGATAGTCAGATTGATGGCTATCGTTCGCTTAAGTAGTGCTCGACAAGAAAGCCCCTTTCTTGAACATTAACGCGGGTTAGTTGTAGGTGATCTTAATGTGAAGATTTTCAGATTAGTACACTTTATGGGTGTATTTTTGAGAGTAAAATGTTACTATCAT
>Ga0307988_1000368_pt1 | contig 32281 bp, 25 predicted proteins | sample EllFjometagen183_FD_203166 | JGI IMG/M metagenome (GOLD analysis project Ga0307988, IMG submission 203166) | Marine microbial communities from Ellis Fjord, Antarctic Ocean - #183 | ecosystem: Environmental > Aquatic > Marine > Unclassified | place: Southern Ocean | collected 2014-10-08 | reverse complement strand
ACTTATGGCATGCTGTCCCGCCTGAAGGTGTTGCATCAAATCAACTGGACTGCGGTGATCGTAGATGAAGCCCAGGCTATTAAAAATCCACACTCGAAACAAAGTAAAGCGGTTCGCTCACTGCGTAGCACGCGCCGTCTAGCCCTTACCGGTACGCCGGTGGAAAACCGTATTAGCGATCTTTGGAGCATCTTTAATTTCATTAGCCCCGGATTGCTCGGAAAATTGACCGCTTTCAAGGAGTTTATCAAAAAGCTGAACACCGACGATGGCAATGTCAATTACGCGCCTTTACGCCAGTTGACCAAACCATATATCATGCGTCGGCTGAAAACCGATAAACGCATTATTTCCGATCTGCCGGATAAAACCGAGATGAAAGTATATTGTCAACTGGCCAAGCCGCAGGCTATAATTTACCAACAGGCGGTTCGGGAAATGGCAAGGGATCTTAAAGAATCCGACGATATTCAGCGGCGAGGACTGGTTTTCAAATACCTGATGATGTTCAAGCAGATATGCAATCATCCGGCGCAGTTTTCCGGCAACGGTGAATACGATCCAGAATCTGGCGGGAAATTCCTCCGCCTGACGGACATCGCTGAAGAAATTGACTCGCGTCAGGAAAAAATGCTGGTCTTTACTCAATTCAGAGAAATGACTGACCCCTTGCATGAACACTTGTCCCGCTGCTTTAAACGTCCGGGATTGATATTACACGGTGGTACTTCCATTAAAAAGCGTCAACATCTGGTGGAACAGTTTCAAAGCGAATCCGGTCCGCCATTCTTTGTGCTGTCATTGAAAGCTGCCGGAACCGGACTTAATCTGACTGCCGCCAACCATGTAGTGCATTTTGACCGCTGGTGGAATCCGGCGGTTGAAAATCAGGCTACCGACCGCGCCTTTCGTATTGGTCAGCACCGGAATGTGCTGGCACACAAATTTATCTGCAAAGGCACCATAGAAGAAAAAATAGATGCCTTGATTGACGAGAAAAAAGACCTGGCTGATTCGCTGCTCGGGCATGGAGCGGAAAAACTGTTAACAGATATGAATAACGATGAGTTGTTGAAATTTGTTGAACTTGATGTAAGGTCTATTATATAAATTTTTATACAGGAGTAAATAAATGTCTCGTTGGAATGGATATAGTGATTATGATTTCCCGCAGTACGTTACGGTGGCGCAGCGGAAGTTGCAGGCTCAGAAAAAAATCAATGCCTTGACCAAGAAAGGAGAAAATCTCTCTCCGATAGTCATTGAGGGACGCAAAATAGCTAAAACATTCTGGGGCAATGCTTGGTGCGATAACATTGAATCTTATCATGACTACGAAAGCCGCCTGCCGCGCGCCCGCAGCTATGTTCGTAGCGGTGCGGTGATTGACCTAAAGATTGCCAAAGGAAAAATATCTGCTATGGTATTGGGCTCGGAACTTTACAACATTGATATTAGCATTAAAGAATTGTCTCAGAAAAAATGGAAGAAAATCAAACGCGAATGTGCTGGACAAATTGCTTCGCTGATTGATTTGATAAATGGGAAACTCAGCCCGGAAATTATCGAACTTCTTTGCCGTAAAAATGAAGGTATGTTTCCGGCTCCCAAAGAAATTAAGATGATTTGTAACTGCCCTGACTGGGCAGATTTATGCAAGCATCTGGCGGCAGTTATGTACGGTATTGGAGCTAGGTTGGACAAAGAACCGGAATTGTTTTTCTTGTTGCGCGGTGTAGACCAGAACGAATTATTCTCGGCCGATATCACTGATGTCTTGGTTGACAGCACCGTTCCGGCAGATATTGATGAAGCTGCCCTGAGTAGTATTTTCGGTATCGAACTTGATTCGCTTGACGATAATGTCGAAACTCCCGCCGTAAGCGAAAAACGTAAACCCGGTAGACATAAAAAAACAAGGGTTGCTGTTAAATCAAGCACGCCCAAGAAACGCAAACCCGATAGACCAAAGAAAAGCAAAACTCTTGCGCCAGTAAAAGTTGTCTCCGCAACCAAGAAGAAAGCGACTGCTAAACCACGTAAAATTAAAGCTCCAAAAAAAACGAAGGCAGGAAAAAAGAAGAACTAACGTGAATGTGTAAATTTATCGGAGGACTATGAGGATAGTAAAATACAGTGAAATCGCGGATGCTTTTGATTTTGTAAGCAGCAATTCACTCGGAGCGAATGAAGCAGTGCTGTTCCCGGAAACCGGAGAAATATTTTGGAGTAGTGAAGATGCAGATATTGATGAGATTACTCCAGCAGTTGCCAGTTTAGGAGAAGGAAAATGTCTTAAAATTCCGCATAAAAATGATTTGAATCTTGGTAAAAATCTGGTTTTTGAGTTCATTGAGCAAAATTTGCCGGATGAATATGAACTTATACGCAGCTATTTTTCCCGGCGCGGAGCTTATTCTCGTTACAAAGACCTGCTAAGCCGCCTCAGTAAACTCGATATGTGGTATAATTTCGAGAATAATCGAATAGAGGTCACTTTGCGCGACTGGTGCCTGTCCAACGGAATTGAACTGGAAGATAAAAATAATTAATTGAATATAAAAATGAGAAAAAAGAAATGACCGATGATATGTTTGACAAAGAAAAAATGCTGCCTTCGCTGTGGGAGTTGTGTAAAAAAGAGTTAAAGTGAGGAATATATGAATATTGCTTCTCAAAAAATTGATATAGAAAATATACCCAAAAATGAAGAAATTCTACAGGAAAAAGAAAGTAAGGAATTCACCCTAAGTTTTTAAATGACTTCCTTTACCAACGATTTTTTTATGCAATGTTGCAGCAAAAAAAGAAACCGGTAGCAGAAAGTAGCAGAAGTGATTAACGCCGCAGTTTTGAGCCGGAAAGTTGCTGATTTAATCTATTAAGGTTGCGGATAATTGCGGATTCCATTTATAAAAATACTTCCCTGCCAGATATAATAAAATGCTTCCGGTAAAATTGGCTTCAAGCGGTTCAATTTATCATATGGAAAAGAAAGAGTAATATTTTTTAATAGCTCTATCTTATCTGAAGAATATCTTATTTCATCGAAGGATATACTTTTATCCATTTTTATTGCATTGGCAATGAAAAAAACCTTTGCTGCCGCAATTTTTGCTTTGCCATCAGTAGTAAATTTTTCTCTTACCAGATGACTTTCTAACTTTCGTATACCATCATCAATGTTATTTGAATCTTCTGAAGTCTTAAAACCTTTTAATCGAATTTGGCAAAGAGCAAGAGAGAGATCAATGCTATCCTGTAAAACTTCTTTTTCAGTATATTTGTTTGAATGATAGCTGTTTTCTTTTCTAAAATTGTTTTTAAAGGTGGTTTTAATATTTTCAAAGTCTGTTGATATATTAAAAAGTTCCCCTATATCAAACAGTTGTTTTGCGACCTGCATAGTCATACTTTTGCCTTTCTTTGTTGTAAAAGGTACTCCGATTGTATGTGGAGCAAAGGCAGTCAGTTTGTCGCCCAAAAGCCCTTCTATTGTAGGTACTTTTACAGATAATTCAGCATCTGTTTCAAAAAAAGTACTTTTGATTAATTTGTTTTCGACAAATACAATATGTACAGTATCTTCTAAAACAATATCTAGAAGTACAGATTCTTCTTTATTGGATATGGACGAAATGTAAAAAAACTTAAAATGTCTACGATTTGGAAGACCTCTGTTTCCCCGGTCATCTTCTTCAATTCTTGTAAATGGTATATTATCGGGTATTTGAGCAAGTTTATTCTTGAATACTTCTAAATCACCGCCAAAAATGATGTCAATGTCTATGGACAATCTCCGTATTTCTGGAACATGAAGCAGAAGGCTGGTTCCACCCTTAAAAATAAAATCTTCTTCTATCTGAACGAGGTACCCAAGCAATGCAAAAGCATGTATAGTTTTTTCGATTAAAACAGGGTCTCCTGATAATTCTTTTCTTTTAGCTTCTATCCAGTCTGCGATAAAACAATGTTCTTTTATGAATCTTTGCATCAATCAACCCTTTCCGTTTTTTTATTTAGTTGGACTTGGTTGATTTTGTTTGAGAGATTGTATTTTCTACGTTTTGAATAGGAAAGCATCGCAGACATGTTTATTCGTCCTGAAATCAGAGCTTTTTTAACAGTATTTTCCGCTTCAAAGGTGTCCATAATTTTTAATTTTTCATTTTCTATTAAAAAGTCTACAATAATTTTTTCTACTGGTGCATAATTTTCATTGTTATCCGGTTGTTTTGATACTAACGGTCTAACAACGACAGTGTTAGCTGTTAAGCTAAATTGCTTCTCAATTTCAGTTTTATTAGGATTAGCGTAAACATTATAACCAGCTTCCATTAGTATTTCTGATGTACTACGGATATAATCAGAATCAGTATAAACAAAAGTGATGAATTTCGCCAGAATATGATGGGTGTAAAAATTTAATTGAGCGGTTGACCAGCAGGAAAAAGGAAGCAAAGGCAATTTTTGATTTATAGTTTCAATTATTTCTTTTACTGGTACTTTGTTTAATTCAAATTGCTTTTCTATTGATGAATACCAACTTTGACCAGCATCGAATATAACCTTATCTTTCGTAAAAGAATGCATATAACTTTTAAGAGTTGAGTTGGTTATTTGGATTTTTTCTTTTTCGAGTAAACTTTTTACATCATCATAGCTAAAATATGATGATAATTTTTTGAGTAAACTCTGAAAATTTGATTTAGTTGTTTGCTTTAAATTTGTCATTTCATTAAACCTTTTATTAAATTACGGTAAAAATTTAAAGCAGTGATACGAAAATTATCGTCTGTGCCTTTCAGGAATAAAACAGATTCAGATTGCATTTTTTATTAAAATTACTTTCATTTATTTGAAATAATAACTATAGCATAAAATGCGAAAATTTGCAAAAAGAAACTCAGCAAATCAATCAAATTTTTTAAACACATGTTTTTCAATATCTTTCTAAGGACTTTTTGTAGATTATTTACAAAGCCTTGTTCGAGCTTGATGTACTGCCTGTCCTCATCTTCTGCCATGGAAATTTCCGGCGTTAGAATAGATACTGACAAATGAAGGTCATTATGCATTTGTTCTATCGACATATTCGGTTTTTCAATAGTGAACGTTTTATTGTTAAAACGTATTTCGCATGGCTCTTTTTCTGCTATTTTAAAGGCTTCGTCAATGCTTGACTCTTCAACTCCATACAATGAATGATGCGGTTGACCTATGATATTCTACTAAAAACAATTTATCAATACTCACAAGATAATCCAAGATTGAAAATACCAGCAAGCTTTCCACGGGTAAAATAAAAAATCAATATCAGAATATTAATGCCAGACCTTATCATTTTGACTATCGGGCAAATAACCCAGCCGACGATGGCAATCGGTAAGAATTTCTTGAAATTTGGGAGAAAGTGCATAATCCGGATTTTAATTATGGCGAATTCGCCATAATTAAAAGTCAGGCGGGATTGAATAGTTATAAAATCAGTGTCAAAGAATGGGTTGCCAAAACTAATGCGATAGGGCTTGTGGCGAAAGCCGGGCGCTATGGTGGAACTAAGGATATTGCTTTTGAATTCGGCATGTGGATCAGTGCAGAATTTAAGATATATCTGATCAAAGAGTTTCAGCGCTTACAAGAAGAAGAATATAAACAGCTTGGCTGGGATATTAGGCGCAATCTGACCAAAATAAATTACCGTATCCATACCGATGCTATTAAACAAAATCTTATTCCGCAAGAACTCTCCAAGCAGCAAGTTAGCCTTGTATATGCTTCTGAGGCTGATATTTTGAATATGGCACTGTTTGGAAAAACCGCAAAGCAATGGCGTGATGAAAATACTAAGGAAAAAGGAAATATCCGGGATTTTGCCAATGTTTTTCAGTTGGTATGTTTGGCAAATATGGAAAGCCTCAATGCTCATTTTATTCAGGAAGGGCTACCTCAGGGGCAGCGCTTGGAAAAATTAAACCAAGTAGCCATCACTCAGATGAAACTGTTGATTGAGGATAAAACTGTAAAGAAAATTCAAAAATAATATACTTTACAGATAAAAAAAGCTCCCGAGGTTAACGGATTAGCTTAAGTTCCTCGTAGTACTTTTTCGACTTCCAGCATTTTAGGAATTTCATCTTTTAGAGTATCAATCAGAGCTAAAGCCTTTGTGATTCTCTCATGGTCAGGAATAGAACTAAAGCTACCAGAGATCGCCATTATAGCCTTTTTCTGGGCTTCTTCGCCGATATGGGTATAATGCTTGTCAACTATTTCTGAATTGGTTCCGAGAATTGAAAGAACTACTGCTTTAGGAACTCCAGCTTCCGCACAATGTGACGCAAAGCTATGCCTTAAAGAATGGAATCCATAGACAGTAACTTTCCTTTTTCTACCGGGAACCGCAACTGAAGGTTTCAGACCAATCCATTTAATAACCCGTAATACGTCGATATTTACCAGATTGTTTCCGGTATTTTTCCCGTTTTTGTCCACCTTATTGTATCGTTTGCCAACATTCGGACATACGTAATGGTCAACTTTCCAACTCTGAGCTTCAGTCAGGACTTCCAGTAATTTCGGAGCCATAGGAATAGTAACTTCTTTACCTGTTTTAAATTGCTTGACCCAGATCCTTTTTCTGCTTAGATCAACCTTATCCCAACGCAGTAATACGCAATCCTTCAATCTTTGTCCCGTAAACATACTTAAATGATATATCACTCTGATTTCCGGCTTGTTTTTAAGCTTATTTTTTTTATCTTCAAGGACTTTTAATAATTTTATTTCCTGTTCACGAGTAAATGACATTCGCCGCACGAGATGCTCCTGTTCTTCCCGCTCTTTTCTTCGTAGAGATTTAGCGATGAAAGGATTATTAGAGTCCCGATAATCCTTCAGTACTGTAAATATCTTTGTAAGTTGTTTAATTTTTCGATTATGAGTATATACAGCAATTCCCGATTTACGTAGATGTTGGGCAAACCTATCTGTTATCTCGGGCGTTATATTTTTGATTTGTAAAGTATCATCTCCTACGAAATTTATAAATTCGGCAAAAGTAGTTCTATAAGCTATTTGTCCTGCGATTGTTGCTGGGGTTGCACGTTCAGGATGTTTAGAATAAACTTCCCATGCATTGTTTAATTCTAAACATTTTTGTTTGGACGCAAAGCCTTTTGCATGTTTAACATGAGCTGAAATTATTTCTGTATTTGAAGCTTTAACTATTGGAATTAAATCTTGAGCTTTTTTGACAGCTTCTTTCTGATTTTTAGTTTTTAAACTTACAGCTTTGCGCTGTCCGTTAATTTGATACCTGAAATAATAGCTTCCATTTACAGTTTTCTGATATACTGTTCCGATTTCAAGTTTGACGACTTTTCCTGCCATGATAATCACCTCATAATTAAAAATTATCTGATATAGCTAATATAGATGACTTTGAAACTATTGAAAGCTGCAAACGGTACTAAATGGCACCTTTTTCCTGCATTTTGAGCTTAAAGTAGGCACGCTCCCCGGGTACCACTTTTTTTTGAGGTCAAAATAAACATTTAAATATCTTCTTGATTATTACTCCTGAAGGCTCCTGATAGGCTATGCATTCAATAATAACAGCCACATAACAGCCACATTATTAAAACAGCAATGGGGGTGTTGGACTTTCTGGACTCCGTATACACTCATTCTACCCCAGAGAGAAATTTTTTATTTTTTGGAAAGTTGCACTTCCAGCATAGCTTTAATATAATATAATGCACTTTTATTAAAAATTTAATGGACTTTTCTGTAATTGTAATGTATTTTTCAATAAATGAACAATAATAAAGAAATCCTTTTGTCGGCAATCAAGGCACTTGAAAAAACTTTCAAGTGCTCTGTCTCTGTACATGATTATTCAGGTCAATTACGTAAGTATTTTCCACATCTTCCGCATTATCACCTGAATCCATTTTGTACGACGATAAAATATAAAATGTCTGAATCAGCTTGTGTAGCTTTTGATCGGGATAACGTGCAAAGAAGATTGTCCAACAAGGCGGAAGCTTTCTTGAAGTTTTGTCATCATGGCTTGGTTGAGGCAGTTATTCCGTTTTTTATTGAGGGCAAACTTTCTGGTGCTATATTTGTAGGTCCATTCATCTGGGGGTCTCAAACATTACCGCCTGAGGTTTTTAAAGCGAGCAAGAAAATTGATAATCCCATATTAGAATCTCAAAAAAATGTTTTGCCTAAAATTGACAGAGAAACAGCAAAAAGGATTTTGGCATTTGGTAGTCTAATATCTTCATATATTGAAAATCTAATATTTCAAATTAAAGATTCTGTTTATGAAGGCAGCTCTTCGCGGGCCGAAAAAATCATAGCATTCATTGACGCCAGGTTCAAAGAAAATATTTCCATCGGCGATCTGGCACAGTCTTTATTTCTCTGCGAATCCAGAACATCGCAGCTGGTGAAAGCTTCATTCAATAAAAATTTTCCCGAACTTTTAATGCTCCGTCGCATCGAACACGCCAAATCTCTTTTAGAAAAGTCCATGTTTAGCATAGAAATAATCGCTACTCATTCCGGATACAATGATCCCGCTTATTTTCATCGCGTGTTCAAAAAACAAACAGGAATAACGCCAAAAGAATTCCGTCAAAAAATCACCAAAAAATAAATAAGATTGCATAATTTCAAAAGAATGTTTAAAAAAATAACATGCCAAATGTCGTTGTTTTTATGATTATGGCATATAACCGCTAACTTGTTCTTGTGCGAATTCCGCACCTGCTTCCTCAGCACGATCAAGGGTATCAACTATGCCGGGATAAACAATTTTGAAATCATCAAGAGTCTCGGTCAGTTTTTGATAAACTCCTTCCAAGTCTTTTTTTACGATTTCCTCCTAGTAGGTCTTGTTTGAATTGTTTTTATAAATCTGCCATCTTGCTCTTCAACCATAAATGCTTTGAATTTTATTTGTTCCAACATTATACGCCTTTTTTATTTATGTCACATAACAAGTTATTATATCGTTTCTGTAATACAGATTATAATAGTTGATGGATTACATAAAAGCAAGAAATGTTAAGGATCAAGTAATAAAATATCCATTCCAACAAAATCGTATCGCTGAAAAAAACACGTAAAAAAGGTTTGAATTTTCGTTAGTTTTTTATGGAATTACCCTCAGTTACAGAGAGCTTTCAGCCGATCGGCATGCCAAGTTTGAGCTCAGGATTTTTCAAAAAATTAGAATAGAGGAGCAAAAGGTTAGAAGTATGGTTAGTTTTTGAATCGATAATTTTTGCAATAACTTATATTTAATTCTATTGGTTCATTTTTAATAATCTTTCAAGATATAATGCTGAAAATTAGAATATGAAAGTTCATATCATCACGATTGATTATTTTAATTATAAACTTGTTTTCCCCATAGCATATCATCTTTAAGGAAAAATCCTCCTCCAGCACGAAGTTTACCACCTTTTTCAATAAATTCAGCAATAGCCCTTTGCATGGAATTGTTCCTAGGTGCTTTTTCTATGCCGTCTTTCATTCCGTTTTCGCCGAATATTCTCCAATAACTATCCTCTCCGCCTTCATTGATTGGATACAAATAAAGTTCTCTTTGAAATTTTAGAATATTTGAATGCTCCGGCAGAATCATTTCATATTGATTATCGAGGAACCAAGAGTGACACGCCCAGCCTTTAAAACTTTTATCAGGAAAATATTTTGCAAAAAATTTAATAGCATACTGCATTGACTTTGCACAAGTTTGAATGTCAAGTTTTTCGCCTGCTGGAATATGGGTATCTATAATTGGATCGCCGGGCGCCAGAACTTCATCCCATTCACTCAAGTTAAGACATAGGGTTTTATTTTGTGCATTGCCTTGGGGTGAGACTGGATTACCGCTAACTTGCTGATTGTTGCGCACTAGACTTGATGTCCATGCGCCAGCTTTGTCAAAAACACCGTTAACACCGTCGAATTGACCTGAAGTGTTTATCGCTATGCCATCATCAAGTAGAGCCTGAACCAGATTCGTTTTTTTGTTTCTGAATGCGATTACTTTACCCTTGAAAGGACGAATATTGAATTGCAACCGTCCCAAACGATAAAGTTTTCCTTTTAATAAACCACATTCCCAAAGGAGCATTCTTGTATTTAATCCGGTCACTCCAAGATTGTTTTTAAAATGTGTAACCCAAAGTGAAATATCCTTAATCGTTCCTTCTGACACATCCTTGGGCATACTTAAACTGTTAAAATATTGTTTGCATACATTTACTCCTGATAGCGCTAATAATAGATTATAGCTAAAGCCTTTTTCTTTCAGGATATTTTCCATTTTAAGTGAATTATTAGCTATATTTTTTATATAATCAGGAGATATGAAAAACATGTAATGCATGTGGATAAACAATCTTTTTAAAGAAGGATTATTATTTATTTTTTTTGCAAACTCAATAATATAAACAATAGTCTCATTATCAATTCCAGCAAGTTTTGCATTCTCAGAAATAAATTTTGCTGAAAGAATATCTGTAGTGTCCAGCAAAGTTTCAGACTGATTCCATTCTTTTTTTAAATTCTTATAGCAGTCTTCAATAGATAATTCTTTAAGTATAGCTTTTAATTCCATGAGATGTTCTCTAATTTTATATTTTAATTTACTGTTTCTTTGATAAACTTTAAGGTTTTATGTAAAAAATATTTAATTTCAAAATTTACTGGTGGCGGTTCATTAATATTAAAAAAATCTCCAACTGCACATTTTTTTATCGCCTGGGTAAATAATAACATATCAAGCTGGGAATTTTCCCAGATAACAACTCTTTGCGCTTGAGTTTTTTTCCCATTTTTCAGTTCGATAGATATGTCTCCTGAACCAATTTCTATGCTTTGGAAGAACCATCCGTAAATACGTTCTTGTAATGACAAGAACATGTTTTCAGTGAATTTCTCGTGAGACAATTGCAAGTTTCCAGGTTCTGGAAAAATTCCAATTCTTGGATCGCTATATTTCCCAGCAAAACTTTTAGAGCAGTCCTTGATGGTCTCAAAATCACCACCTGTATGCATCTGCATTGCTACAAGCATGTCATCAGGAACTAAATCCATATTTTCTGGTACAGCCTGAATTACTTTGACATTTAAGAATTTCGCACGCTCAATAAACTCTTTACTTATGATTCCATGTATAACACAAACTTCGATATTTTTTTCATCCAGAATATCTTTCATTGCGGAGATTTTTGAATCGCTCACTGTTGCCGGGTCTATTTGCCAAAATCTCAAATTCACACCATCAAAACCACAGTCATGAGCTAAGGACGCAAACTCTTTAAAATCAGGATGTATACCATTTTTTTTATTTAATTTTAATTCTTCTGTTTCAAGAATTCTAGCTGAAAGTGAATATTTCATCTTCCTCTCTATTATGTTTTAATAAAACTTAAGCCTTGTGAAAAATAGAATATTTAGCACAATCTCTTTCTAATGGGATTTATTTCTAATATTTTCTATTATTTTTTTTGAAGCTCCATTTTGCTCCCATGATTTAAGATCAAGCTCATGTAGTTTTACTAAAGGTTCATTTTTTACCACTTGGCAAACTTCCTGATCAAAATCATTCATTAATTCTTTTTCCGATTTGTCATTTAAATTATGATGGAATTTTGGGAATTGCCCATTTCGTTTAACTGTACTGTAATCAGGTGCTTGTAAATTTATAATAACTCCCCCATTTACATGATTTTCTGGGCCCCATTTCTTTTCGTATTCCATCAGGACATTGTAAAGTTTATTTTTTTGAGAAAGGAACTTCTCGGGATTTTTCTCCAGAAGGTTTGTGCTTTCAGAAGGATCATTTTTCATATCAAACAACTCTTCTAAGCCGCCACCGTAATAATAATTATATTTATACTCTTTATCGCGAATAGAAATCCATCTATTAATTCCTTGATGATGTTCAATATATTGATAGGAGCGATCTTTATCATTTCTTAAGACAGAGCCTCCTGGCAATTCCTGAGGCCCTGGATAATCAATTCCCGCAACATCTAAAACAGTAGGAAGAATATCATTCAAATCAACAAAGTCGCTTCTGGTTGTATCTTTTTTTATTTTTTCTGGGTATCGTATTAAAAACGGTATTTTTGATGCTGAATCATAGGGTAATTGTTTTTGAAAGCAGCCATGGTCTCCTAACATTTCTCCATGATCTGAAGAGAAAATAATAAAAGTATTATCAAGCTCGCCAGCTTCCTCAAGTGCTTTTAGTATTCTGCCAATGTTCTTGTCTACTAAACTGATCGCACTATAATAAAGCTGCCTTATTCTTTTTATATAATCTTTTTCTTTGTTTTTAGGCAAATCGCAATGGATTGCTGACTTAGAAGCATGGGGAGTAAGTTTGGTTTTGCTTTTAAGAGTTTCTGGAATATCCACATCATTATACAAGTCAGCAAAACTATCAGGTACATCAAATGGAGGATGTGGAGCAATCCAGCTTGACCATAAAAAGAATGGACGTTTCCCAGCGTTATCTTTGATATATTTTACACTCCTGTCAGCTACCCATGTAGAGCCGTGATGTTCTTCGGGTATTAATGAGCGCTGTGGAAGCATATAAAGCAAGTTGCGCACACCATGAATACTTTGAATATTTTCTAAACCAACATCTTTTAAATACATTGCGTATTCATCGTCTTCACGAAATTCAGGTATTTCCTCCATTAATTCCATTTTATTGAAACCACTATGACGTCTTGCAGGTTTAAAATGCATTTTTCCTATAGCTCTTGTGTCATAGCCATTATCTGCAAGAATTCTGGGTAAAGTTGGTAAAACATTATTAAGAGGATGTGAAAAATTACCATAATATCCATGATGTTTTGCAGGCAATCCTGTAAGAAGATTGTGTCTAGCAGGTATGCATACCGGATTAGGACTGTAAGCATTTTCGAAATAACACCCCTCTTTCACTAATCTATCTAAATTCGGGGTAATCATATTTTGATGCCCACAAGCCTTTATGGTATCGTGTCGTTGTTGGTCGGTGAAAAGAATTAAAAAGTTAGGATGCTTATTTTTCATTATTTATAACCTTAGATTTTTTAGCAGTTCCGCCTAAATATGGTGGTAATTTTTCATGTTCACCATTTAAAAGGTATTCAATAAAGTTTACTTTGCGCAGGTGAATTTGGTCAACGGCTCGGAACCTCCAAAGCATCATTGCGTGGCGTAATTCATTCAAAACCTGCTGATGTTCAGGACTGTCTTTCAGGTTATTCCATTCCCAGGTATCTTCCGGTAAATGATATAGTTCCTCATTGTTGCTGGATGACAATATATATTTATATTCCTTATTACGGACTGAAAACAAAAATGGACCTTGTCCAAAAAACTCTTCACTGAAAGAATATTCCCGTTCAGATTCAGCTTTGTTAAGAGCTGGCGGAACAAGACTTTGCCCCTGAAGTCCAGCAGGAACATCAAGCCCTGCAAGTTCTGTTAATGTTGGGAAAATATCGATTGATTCAACCAGACTTTCCACCTCGTTTGCTTTAAAGTGTTTTGGACAATTCAAAATCAGCGGCACGTGAATTAGACTTTGATCAAGGGACATTCCTTTACCGACACAATTATAGTTCCCCATAAAATCTCCATGATCCGATAAAAAAATAATTACAGTATTGTCGCGCTGACCTGATTCTTCAAGAGCTGTTAATAATTTGCCTATATTACGATCCATCAAAGTTAACATTGAATAATACATGCAGAGTGCAGATTTAAGATTATCATCAGTTCCAAGTTTACCACGAGCTTCCATGTAAAGTTTACGTTCATATGTCTTAGAATCAAGAGCATTTACTGGAGCCTTTGGTAATTCAATTTCTTCTGGATTATAGAGAATCGGTTCATCACGAGGATAGGTTACTGGTCCGTGAGGAGCTTCAAAACTCATCATTAGCAGGAAAGGATTTTCTTCTTCCCTTCTTTTGTTTATATAGTCTACTCCGAGGTCTCCAAGAACATTTGTCGCCCAGTGTTTTGAAGGTATATCTGAAAAACCATGACAAAGGTTTTCTAGCGGTGGGGACTCAGGGTATTTCACCGATATATTATTTTTCTGCAAATATTTATTATAGTCTGGATAAAGGTCAAATATCTCTTCCCACTCATCATGATTTACCGAATGAGTTTTTCCGAAATAAGCCCGATGATAATCATTATCTCCAAGGAGCTTGGCAAAGGTTAGTTGTTCCATTGGATAATAGCCTGTTCCATTATCCAGCATCCCGTGCGCACTAACATATTTGCCGGTATGTAATGACATTCTAGACGGACAACACAAGGGATTCTGAGAAGTGCAATTGTTAAATTTAACCCCTGTGGCGGCAAGTTTATCAATATTAGGCGTTTGTACTATATCATTGCCGTAACATCCAACAGCTCGCGCTCCCAAGGTATCAGGATAAATAATTAAAAAATTTGGTTTTTTCATGGTTCTAAATTCCGTTAAATATAATTTTTGATACTTGCTTCCAAGCGGCAGGAATAGCTCCATAAGTGCAAATAACTGTTTTGCATTCAGGAATAGCACCTGCAGGGTATGGAGAATTAGTTATAAGCACAATTTTTTTTGTTTTATTCTTTTGTAATGAAATAATAAAATCTATCCAGGCACTAGTGTCATTGCCTCTTAAATAATTATTAGTTATTATCAGTTTGTCTGCTTGTTCGATTCTGTCAAGGACTCTTTGAATGTCTTTAGCGTTCGGACAAAATGGAAGTTCGACAGACATTACATTAGGGTTGTATTTTAACATTTCTTTCCAAAGCATCCCACAATGACAATTTACATCATTTACTTTTGAACCAAGCCTTGCTTCTTGCTCTATTAATAAAACATTATCATTTTCTTTAAAAGGTATAAGCTTATCATTACGGAGTACTGATACAATTTTTTCAGCACTTTCATTTTCAAGTTTACCCAGGTCAGGATCAGAAAAAACAGCTTCAACATTATTGACATCGACAATATCATAGTTATCGAAAAGTCCAACATCAGTCTTCATTTTTAAAGTGCGTAACAATGATTCATCAATTCTTGCTTCCGTTATTCGTCCACTTTTTACCGCATCAAGCATTTTATTGTAACACTGTTCAGATATCCAATCTTCATCTTTCACCAATATAAGATCTGCTCCTGCTTCCAATGACCTGACACATGCTTCAGGGATATCACCTTTGCACTGTTTTATCAGAGCCCCCATTGAAATACTATCAGTAGTAATCACACCTTCAAACCCCAACTCTCCTCGAAGAATATCTGTTGTTATTCTTTTTGAAATAGTAGATATGTCATTACTTGAATCAAGCCCCGGGTAAATAGAATGAGCTATCATAATGGCTTTTATGCCAGCGTCTATGAGTTGTTTAAACGGATAGAGGTGGGTATCAAGTTCCTCTCTGGAAAGATCAATTACAGGTAGCTCAAAGTGAGCGTCGCTTGCCGAGGCTCCCCGCCCTGGGAAATGTTTGCCTGTAGCAATAAGATTATGTTTTTCAAAAGCTTTTAACATTTGAATACCAAATTCTGCACATACTTTGGGTTCTTGCCCAAAAGCACGTACTCCTATTTCCGGGTTATTTGGATTAGTGTTGACATCCAGCACTGGAGAATGAATCATATTTATCCCTACAGCCCTCAATTGTTTTGCTATAGCAGAATATATTCTAAAACACAGCTCTTTATCGTCAGTTGCCGCAATCCCCATTTGAGAAGGAAAGAAATGCACTCCTCCCATTACAAAATCAGCTGAAGCTCCACCCTCTTGGTCAAGTACCAAATGTAAGGGAATTCCATGAGGACGCTCCATTCCTATTTTCTTAACACTGTTTAAAAAAGCAGCATATTGAGAAGGGGAAACATGTGGCGCTCTTATAAAGTTAAAATCCCTGTCCGTTTCCTTGGGAATTCTATAAACTCCCTCTATTTCACCTGTGTCGGGTCTGGTGTAGCGTCTAAACATACGCTCACCTTGGTTAATGCGCAATCCAGAACAATTCATTTTAATGATTCGTTTATAAACGTCTGGATAGATCTGCGACCCAAAAAGACTGAACACAAAAAGTTGTCCAACTTTTTGCTCTATATCCATAGCCCCTAATAATTTGTCAATATTTTTATATTTGTCTTTCATTTCTTTCCCTTAGATTTATTTATTCTAAATTGATTGTTGTCTTTTCTTATAGTCCACTGCATTCCTGAATATTTAACAATGTATTCATTCTCTTTCTTTGAGAATTCAGGCATTTCCACAATTGCCCCTTTAACAGGAAAAATTAGTGTTTCAAATACAATTGAATCTTTTCCAGTTTTTGATGAGACAAGTTCAAAAGATGCTACTTTATTGGAATATTCTGGACATTGCCATCCTCTATATGGTTTTTCTGTCTCGCCTTTAAAAAGCTTCATTTCGACATTTGAGTCAAGTTGTTTTATAATAATATTAGCGTCTATATTATTAGTTGATACTGCGTTGGCTGAAGCAATTATATTTACATTTTCTTCTTTTTCCAAAAAATGCCATACTTGTTCTATTTCCTGTTCTTCATCTTTTTCACCAGATAAAATATCCGTAATAATCCAGAAAAATGGTTTGATGAATAATATTTTGCGTTGATGAGTCATTTTTATACTTGCATTTTTTCTGATATAGCCACCATCAAAAATTCCTTCTGCATAGTCATATTCATCGTAGATTTGCATTTTTCCGTCTGCATCTGCCAGCACTTGAGTTGCGTTTTTAGGCATAACAGTATTGCATGCGGCTGAAGACTTGAAATATTTTGCCATATCCATCCAGTCTGGTTCTCCGGGACTGGTCGTATACCTCCATCTACCACAACTGCTCAAAAAATTTCTTCCATAAGCGCTTATGTCTACAGAAAGTTGATCTCCTATCGTATGTTTTCCTTTTTCTCCCATATCAAAGGAAAGATACAAAGCATCAGATGTCCAGTCTGAGCGCATAATTCCAACTTTTGCATCCTTGAAAAAATGAGAAAAATAACTTGTCTTTTTGCCTTGCTTTCCACGGCTTAATACATATTTTACTTCCTGATCTTCAAAAGCATGAATAATTCTTTCTAATTGTGATACTCTTCGTGCTCCTGAATTTGTTTCATTTGTAATAGGAACAGAAAAATCCGGTTTTATGTGATAGATTTCAGCCTTTGAAACTTTGTGTAGCCACTTTGCAAAATTTTCTGGGAATATATCTGTCATATTGTTATGCAGTGCTACTTCGTATAGTGTAATATAACCTTTGACCATCACCCAACGGTAACCACCTGACATTTCACGGCTGTAACCATCATTATAAAACATTTCATCTTGTGAGTCAATTAAATATTCGACACATTCTTTAAGCCATTTTTGAGAATCTTTAAACTCCCTGAAAATAATACAGCAAACCGCAAGCATCGCTGCTTCCATAATGGAATGATTACCTACTTTCCAACGGTAAACACTCAAGTATTCAGCCTGTTTATATATAGACTTCAAAATCTTTTCCCATAGAGCCGAAGTCATGGAATCACTGTTTATCAAGATTTTCAAGGTTTCTGGCCAAGTCTCGCCAATGCGAAAAGCTGTTTCGAGCGGGCGCCAGTTACTCTGCTTTACAATAAGGTAATCATCACCTAAAAATTGATGAAAAACATCGTCCGGCAGATTAGGTTTTATGGCCTTATCTATCCAATCTAACATTTGCTCCAGGGCTTCCTGTGCAAATATTTCATTACTCGATTCTGCGTATTCTTTTGCTAAAATAGGTAGATGATGATGCCTTGCCAGCGTGCATGTCCATTCAAGGTCATCATTCGCGGCAAGTAGCCAATTGAGTTTTTTACTCATATCAATACAACTGTCACCTAAGCAGAATATTCTTTTTTGAAATAAATCTGCAAGGTCATCTCTTTCTTGTAGGAATACAGGTCCTAATTCTTCTTGCAAGCCATCAGGGCATCTTTCAGGAAGTACCTTTTTGTAATATTTAAAAATCTCGTCAGAAGATGAAAAATCTACACTAGCAAGCTCTTGGTCTTTATTAAAAATGTTCATTTATTATTCTCTTTAAATTAATCGGCATATCCATTTTTTACCACTTCATATGCTTGCTTGACTTCCAGTTTTTCCGTTATTAATCCTTTGCGATTATAACCTTTTTGAAAACGCCCTAACTTAATCGGTGTTTTAAAATCATTCAAAACAAATAGAGCCATCCCCTGCAACACTCCTTCTTTATTTAATGTTTTGAAAAGATCCTGTAGCTTTTGATGATAGGCAACTTGTCGTTTTTCTCCAAAGTCATAGCCTTGTTCGCCCAAAACGGCATCAATCCCAGCTTCAGCTAAAATTACTGGTTTACCCCATGATGAAGCTTGCCTAATCCTTTCATACTGTTGTGGAAATTCATCCTTTCTACACTCTTCCGCTCCATCATAAATTCCCTTGTAGCTATTAATGCTGACAATATCCAGTTTTTCAACTAGAGCCTTTGGACAGCTATTGACCAACTTTTCTCCTCCAGCTCCTTCAGCTCCTCCAGTATAAGTTACTAATCTGTAAGGATCTGTTTCATGAACGAAGTCACTTGCTTCAATAAAGTAATTAAGATTAGATTGTTCCTCATCCTGATAAATATCAATACTTTCATTACCAATCGACCAAATAATAATCGACGGAGCGTTGCGATGTTCACAGATCATGGATTCCAACATTTTTAGGGCTTTTCTGCTTTCAGCTGGCTTTTGCATGGTTTTAATCCAATAAACCGGCACCTCTTGCCATACCAGGATTCCTGCTTTATTACATGCATGAATAAAATCTTTTCCTTGTGGACGATGTCCGGCTCTGATAAAATTGCAATTCAAATCTTTGAGTATCTTAATGGTTTCTGCTGACCTTTCTGGTCCCAGTGAAAAGATTCCCCTATTTGGATCTTCCATCCATGCCGCTATACCTTTTAAGGATATTATTTCGCCATTAAGCAATATGTCTTTACCACAAGTTCTTATTTCTCTTAAGCCTATTTCATCACTCCATTTATCCCCACTCTCTTTCATTTCAACACGAAGTTCATACATAAAGGGATTCTTATTAGACCAGAGCTTTATATCATGTAGATTCAAACAAGATTTAATTGCAGCCCAGGAACCGGAGCGGCATTCGATTTTCTCATTCAATACTATTTTATTACTTTCCGGATCGACAATTTCTACATCAACCGAAATGAAATTATCTCTATTTCCGGTGTCGGTTAAAACTTTTATTTCCAGTTCAGCCTTCTCGCCAACAATTCGAGTTGATATTGCAACATCTCTGATATACTTTTTGGGGCGGGAATACAGCTTTACTGGACGAATAATGCCTGCATCATGAAACCAATCATGTATCACTCCAGGGACATCGTCATCATGCCTTATTGCATCAACCAGTAACATTAGACGATTTTGCTTTTCTAAAACATCTGAAACCTCAAATGTGAATGGAATACATCCTCCTTCGTGTTCTCCAAGAAAAATACCATTCAAAAAAACGCTGCATCGTTCATTAACTGCCTCAAAATGAAGAAAAAACTTTTCATTTGTTTTTTTGCAAGGGGCATCGAATTTATTAAGATAGACAACTGTTCCTTCATAGTATTCTAAATTTTCATGAAGACGCGTGAAAGCTCCGGGGACGGTGGTAGGCCAGAATGCGTCATCATCGTATGATGGAAACCAAAAGTTTTCTTTACGAGTTGTTTTCCACCACTTTTGTTTTCTTGATCTTCCCATAGGATCAGGTAGCAATCCCCAATTATCTTTTAATTCGATACCTTTAATTTGTCCAAAATTTATTCTATGCATCTAAAACTCCATATATGTAATAGTTTATTTCAATTTAGAAATTTCATTTTTAGTCAAAGCCCGCTTGTAAACTACAATCTCATCAATCATTCCATTGAGATAGTCTAGTTTTTTTCTGACTCCGATTAAGTTCAAGGTCAAATCGGCATTCATGGTGTTTTTACTAATTGGCAGAATTTTTCCATCAAGCCATATTTTGCTTTTTTTACCCTCGAAAACTACCACTAGGTGATGCCAGTCATTATCTTCAAGCTGATGTTGGGCAGTAAGAAGATACTTGTTATTGTTATCGCACTCTATTGCTATCCTTCCATCTTTGGTTCGCCGGATATATTTATAGCTGGAAGTACCGGAATTACCAAATAGGCAATTATCCTCTTTATCATCAAGTTTTATCCAGCATGACAATGTCGAACCTGCCAGAGAAAGAGTTAAGTCTTCGGTCAGGCGAACATAATTATTTGAACCATCGAACTTCAACGCTTTGCCGTTTTTCCCATCAACCCAGCAACTTTTCGCATCCATATTCATAAGCGTTCCATTATTACTTCCTTTAGAATCAGTAGCAATTTCTCCTGATTTTTCATCAAGCTTCCACCATGAAGTAATATCATCCATCGTTAACGCAGACAAATTAGAGCTGAATACAAACAGCAATATTCCAAGTGCACAAAACATAGTTCCCGAGCGTTTACCTTTAATTCTTGTTCTAATAGACATTTTTAACTCCTTTGGAACCCGAAATCATGGACTCCTTTTTTGATTAATATTTTTTACACTTCAACCCAAATTGGAGATGACCACACAGTTTGTCCATCTCTTTGTGATGCTCTAACATAATAATAATTCAGGTTTTTACTAGTAAAAGGAATATTTTTAAATTGAACATGCGCTGAACATAGATCTTCATGATATGCCGGAGAAATTTTTATTTTCCGAGCATTGTGATAAAATACATCAGGATTCTCAAGTTCATTTTTTTGTATTCCAAACTTTTTAGAAATTTTTGTTTCTGATTCTTCTAATAATACTTTAAGATAATCTTTATTTATCAGTTCTCCAATTGTTAAATCTATTTGTTGTCCTTCTATATTTAATTTAAGATGAGTATTGTAATCCCCTTCAACTTCGAGAATAATTCCCTCAATTGCAGATAGGTCACCATCTCTACTTGTTTTCATTAAAAATGAACATTTTTCATCATTAATAATCTCATATTTTTGACCGTAATTTGAGAATCGTGGAATTATATCTTTTATTTTTCCGTTTTCTACATCTATATTACCATCCCATGAATTAGCAGTTTCAGCACTATTAAAACCAAAAGAACTTGCAGCTCCCCAACCACATTCAATCAGTATTTTATATATTCCTTTATTTGGAATATCTGCATGATTTTTATTATGAATATAAGTTTCCAAAACATTGCCATTATAAATCAAGTCTATTCTGTCTAACGCTTGCGGACAATCAAGGCTTACTTCAGCATTTAATGTTTCTTTATCACTTATTTTTAAAGTCGAGCCCATCATTTTCCCATTTATCTTAAAGCCCATTTTAATTCTTTCACCAGTAGACGCATAGGTTTTTCGTTGCAAAATGCTTTCCCACAATGATTCTCTTGTAAGATCCTCCGCAATAACAGCAGCCACGCCTTTCCCCCATCCTCCCGGTAATCCATGTTGGTCATTCGATCCAATAACTCCCATTTTATAGCCAGAATCCAAAGCATCCACAAGGGTTCCACCGCTTGTTCGTGGTCCCATTGAAGGATTTTGCTCCATAGGAACAGGACTGAATATAGATTCAGATGATCCATGACATGAAAATATTTCCATTATAGGCGAAATTGTTGGATCGAACACATTCCAATCTTTGCCTCTAAAACCAGGTTTATAGGCGGTGTGGTGAGGGATGGCAATAGCTTCCTTAGTTTTTAATTGTCCATACAATTCTTCCAAATCCCAGGTGTCATAAAGACGATTGTCATCTTCAGGATTTCTGTAAATTACATTATGGTCTCCCCATTGGCTTCTGTTGCCATGCCATTCATATCCTGTGAACGTTACAAATTTTCCAGGTTCATTGTGTTTTTCAGCCGCAATTTTTATTCTTTCCCAAGACTCTAGAAATTCTGGTCTTTGTCTAACGGTTTCAACATTAATCCCTTTATGCTTAATACGATTAAAAGGATAGCAAAGCAGGGGATAAAAATCAAGATTATATTTAGTATCTTCTAGTATCTCATCAATATTTTCCATATCACTAAGATGCTTATGAAAATCACCCCAATATATATTAGATTTACTCATAACTATTTCCAATAATTTATTTAAGTCGTTTTAGATTCAATACAGCACGGCCATCTTTGATAGCTTTGTGATTTATTGTAATTATATTTTTATTGTTGCTGAATGGAACAGCTTTGTCATTTGCTGAAAGCAAAGATATTACCTGATAATCAGATGGCAACTGCAACTTAGCTGTTCCTGTAGTAAAAATATCAAGTTTCACAATATTTTTGTCTTTAGTCTTTTGTTGACGCATAGCAAACAATGCTGGGATAATAACTTCATCTCCAGTTTGAATTGTATGAATAATAAATGAATCACCAATCTTTATGCCTTTGTCTTTGATGGATTTTTCCATTTTTATCAGATCAGTGCCTGATTCTCTTGCCCACAATATTGATTTAATCGGAGAAGAAAAGCCTGTCCTTGGGAAGCGAATACGACGTCCTTGGAATAGACCAGAACATGCGCCTTTAGTATTGGGTGAACTTCCATACACATAGAATGGATTCTTTTTATCCAACTTTCTAAGGGACGTTTTATATTGAATAAAAGGAGGATTGCTGCGTAAATTAATAAGGTAGCGATTTTTTCCCAAAGAAATAACTTTATCGATAGTATATCCTGTTGTATGAATATCGCTTATCTGGTGATTAACTGTCAGCATTTGTCCAACAAGGGTTTTATCCACAGGAAGAGGATAAGCACTATTTACAATCAAGGCACTTTCGCCAATCTTACCACTAAGATCGCCGACTACACTTTCCAGTTTCAACTGCCATCCCGGTTTCATATTTACACCAAAATCTTTTGTTTGCAGTTGAGTTCCATCATATAGGACAAGATTTAAATTATCTCGGCAGACCATTCCCAAACGTCCCTTTAAATCAATGTTATCTCCATGAAAATCACCACCGTTTATGGTTGTAGCAACTAAGAGCTTAGTAGTTTTATCTTTTGAATTGTCTTTAAGTACTTCAAGCTGAACTGCACATCCAACTGCATTCTTATCATTTTCTCCTTTTAGTTCCTTGACGTCCGCAAGTACTGGTCCTTGGGCTGGATTATATGGTTCTAGTACATGAACAAAAGTGCTTTCCAATGGTGCTTGTTTAGATTTACGTAACTCTATCAAAAAATCTAAAGAATCTATAAACGCTAATACTTTTTCACGCTTTTTATTTTCTGACATTCCGGATGGCCATGGGCCTCTGGCACTTATGATTTCACTATTCTCTACTTTGCTTCCACTGGCAAATCCCCATATTCTTAACTTTACATCATGAAGTATACGAGCCCACTTTTTGTATCTTTTGCGACCTTTTGAACTTACTGGTTCAAATTTAGATGGTTGGATTAACCATTCTGCATTCCATGTCTTATTAGGCATCTGCCATTGTTTCAATGTATTTAAATATTCCAACCCACTATCACTCATATTGTATTTAAGTTTTCGCGGAACATCTCCGTAAACAGAGCGCATGTATTCCTGAACCGTCTGCTGTTCTATTTTTTTTGCTTTGCCCAAAGACATCTTTGCAGTTTTAGCCGGTATATGCCAATACATCTCGTGTCTTTTACCACCTTTGATGCGAAATATGTCAAGCATTACAGCACGCCCATTTGGAAGAGTAATCGTAACAAGTTGACGTCTAAATCGACTGACTTTTTCTGGAATAGACGGATCGCGAGAGACATTCCCTTTACCTTTAAAAGTAATTTCCGTTGAAAAAACAGCACGTGAATCTGCCTCTATAAACTGGACTGTGTATCTGGGGTCTGTCAAGCCTTGTCCTCCGAGAAAGCGATGGAAGGTTGATGGTCCGCGCTTATTGTTCACACCATCAACTAAAGCCAGACAATGACTTTGCGGTTGCTTAATGTATGTTTCGCGAAAGACCTTATTACGCATTGTAATCGGTAATTTATCAAAATTGTATTTATAATCTTTCCATGGTTTTTTGCTTATATCCGCCATGCGCTGCCCATATCCAAAGTCAGGAAGAAGGTTCACTCCTTCATAAAAGAGTTGAATATTTAGCCGTCCATTATGCGTGTGACTGCTGGATGAAGCTTGAAAATCCATTATTGTCTCTAAACGGTTACCAGCTGTCCCGGCTCTAAGGCAAGTCAAACCTGTTTCTGGAAAGCATTGGGATTTTTCATGAGCAGGATAGTCTTCTTTCCCTGGATCAGGAGGCTGTATACCATATTCAAGTCGAGAGCTTGCAAAAAATAGACCATGTACATCACCATGCATGCTTTCGACATTATAAAGTGTCTGAATTGGGTAATAACCAAAAGCATTAATTTGTTTTAAGAATGGATATTTTTTATTCAAATCAATTCCACTAAATTGTTTGACTACCCATAGATTATTGATTAGAGGTATCATCTGTTTGGCATAAGCAAATGAACCTTCTGTACTTAATCCATCTGAGTAATAGTTATTTATAATATTGTACTCAAGAAGTTTAACTGCTTCTTTAATGAAATATTCATCCTGCATAAGAATACCAAATGGCAAAGCCCCGCGAATCCATGTCCAAATCGTATTATTGCGCATAGCTGGTACGGATTTCCACAAATTTTGATATTCTTTGAATAAACGCTCCATTACGCGTTTTTCAAATGCGTCCGGATCGCCGTATTTAGAAGTACTCCAGGCTTTGACTTCGGGTCTATCACGGATCATATCGAAACCTGAGGCCAATATCCCAGTCCACATCATACCACCATTATGCCAACCTCCAAACCTAAACGAAGCCGGAAGCTTATCAAAGTGCCAGTTTTCCCAGCGAAACCAGAAGGGCTTCTCAAAAGCTTGGGGACGCGACACAGAAAGATATTCTTTACGAGTGAGATAACTCTTTCCATCTCTGCCTTTGGCAAAACCATATGGCATTTGGCTGTCATACAGCGGATAGCCCGGGAATACGTCAGCTAATCGGTCAAAAATAGCTACTAGCTGAAGAACAGCCTTCTTATCATTATTAACATAAGCCGCAGAACTGCATGCAAGAAACACATCAATTAAATGTTTCTGTCTTACGCGCCATACCTCACCTTCTGAACAAAACCATGCTTTCTTATCTTTTTCTTTGCCGGGAGGTATATAAAAATTATAATTATATACTGTACCATCCAGATGTGGAATAGCTTCGATATGGTTTGGTTTTGCTATATAGTCGGAAGGCATATTTTTTTTTCGAGCATAAACAGTCTTTCGACAACATTTTGTCTTTGCCTGGAAAGGTGATGAAAGAAATTCCTGTCTGCTCATCACACATCCTTTATATAGTTTTCCACAGAAAGGACACTTCCCTTTCGTGTTTCGTCGGGCTCCACCCATGCTTACGGGTGCAAATGGACTGATTATTTCATTCCATTTAGAAACAGGAATTTTGTTATAAAAACCAGGTGCCTTTCGAGCAGCACCCTTGCTTGTAGTGTGCCTAAACAATTCACTGTATGGTTTCCCTTGTTTTATAAGTGCAATCATCTTTGGTGTGAAAATACGCTTAGGTATTTCTATCGAAGAATTAGGACTTTCTGACTTTGTGGCAACAGTAGCTGAATTGGCTTCTCTAACTGCTCCAAAAATCAAAATTATACATACAATTAAAAGTCTTATATTACTCATTAATGTTTTCCCTTGAAATACTCAGACAAATATTTTATCTAAGTAAATAAATTTTAATTTTTTATTGGCAAACATATTAAGCCAACAAAAAATTAAAATCTAATGTGAATACTTTTTCTATTAATTGTTAGTTAAGACGCCCCCAGCTCATCCCCTGTGCGAATACAAGAGAGGCAGCCGTCGGTGCTACATGGAGATCAAAATACAGTACATTCATTACATTGCCGTGTCTCATACAATCTTCAAGCGAAGAATTTATACCATATTCATAATATCCGTTAGACTTTTTGCCATACAGTGCTGCCGCATTTTTTTTCTCGAAGAAGAGTGGCACATTTCCCATATTTTTACCTAGTGCACTAATTCGCTTTGAATCTCCTATTTTTAGCATCGTAGCAACAGATGCAGATGCATCAAGTCTTCCCATGCATGCGTTAGCTAGATAAGTTCTGTTACGATTTTCAAAATTAGCATCAAATATTTGCGAAGGACACCAGTAAACCGTTCCCTGCTTCTCATCTGCATCTTTCGCATCGGGGTTTAAACCTAAATATGGCGCAAGCTGGGCATCCCAACATTCCCCTACATCACTGTCAGATGTCCAAGTGGTGTAATTGCCATCGTGATCATCAGCATACATTATTACGGCAGTACCAATTTGTTTTAGATTATTGAGGCAATGTGTAGCTTTTGCTTTTTCCCGTGCTTTGCCTAGCGCTGGAAGTAACATACTGGCTAATATTGCTATGATAGCAATCACGACGAGCAATTCAATGAGTGTGAAATTTTTACGATTTTTCATGATTTACTTCTCCTTTTTATGTTAATTTATGTTAAAACTTCTTTGTGTATGATTCATTTAACTAAACTGCATTCCAACGAATATAAATTCATATAGACCTCCTGTATAATTAATTATTCTTATAGTTTAAATCTTTAAATTTTAAATTCGCAAACATTTTGGGTTGGTGGTTTTTGCCAAATAATGGAGGCAATTGTTGAACTTCTTTATTTTTAGTCCTAGTCCGTGCAAAAGCAACTCCCCAAACAGTTTCTGGTTTTGGTTTTTCCACATTAAGATTTTCCCATGGAATGGCAACTTCCACCATCCATGATTTTTTATCTTTACTTGTTGCAATTATTGGATTAAGTTCAAATGATTTGTCGCGGATATAGCCATCGCAGCTTATTCCTCGAGAGTTGATGGCTAGTTGAAAATAAGTTTTCTTGTCTTTATTTGTATCCAGAAATATATCTATGGAATCATCAGTGTATATGGCTCCGTCATGTTTTTTTACCGCAGCTTTGATACTGCCAAGATCGGACTCAAAACACTTTACAGCAATGTAAAGATTATTCTTATCGTAAGCAATAAATGCCTCGGTATTTACAGAGACCTTTCCCGCTTTCGGATGAGTCATGAATTTATTGTAGCTTTTAACTCCCTTCCAAATTGCATCATTCAGTTTTCCATCAATAACTGGAGGGAATGTGATTGGAACAGCTTGGATTTCAGGAGGAAACAACTGACGAACTATTTTTGCTGGCAAACTATATTTACAATCTAATTCATTCTCCGCATAAAATTTTGCTTTACACACTGGAATAGAATAAGGAGTTTTTCCATTTTTTTTAACAGCAAAAAACAATTTTAAAGATTTCCCTGGACTCAGAATACCAGATGTTTTATCAGAAAATAGCACCCAGGAATTACTCTCCCACAATAACTCATATTTTAAGGGATGTTCGAATGGATTATTCAAGAGCATTGAAAATCCATCTTTTTTCTTTTCAGGAAGAAACTTAATACTATTAGGAAAATACAATTTCTTATCCATTTTTTTACGCATCTTCTCTGTTACAATATTTTCATCCAAGATACCGTCCGTAAGCAAATTCGCAATTATTGGCCCTTTGGCTGTTGCAGTAACCCATACTCCATGATCAAATTCGCCGAATTTAGGACCGCGAAGTTTGTTTCTACCGCCAGTTGTACTAAATATAAAATATTTTTGATTATTTCTAATGTATTTTGTATACTGGTGAAAGTGTCCAGCAAAGACGCTATAGTTTCTATTTGAAAGTGCTTTTTCCACATCTTTAAATCCTGTCACTTTTGCTGGATGTTTTTTGCCGCTTTTAATAAAATCTTCACTATATAACCATAAGGGTTGATGCATAAAAACATATGTCCAACGGACTTTAGGATGTTTTTTCAGGACTTTTTTTGCCCAGTTAATCTGTGTGTCGCTTAGATTGGGAGATGAGCTTTTATAGATATTGTCAGGGGTGTCCTGAGAGTTTAAACACATAAACAGAACATCCTTATAGATAAAGTAATAATAGCTTTGTCCAAAAAACTCGTCCCATAGAAGTGCCATTTTTTTATTGGTAATATCATGATTGCCAGGTACATAAAAAAACGGCATGTCGAAACATTTGACAAATTCGTTAAATTGTTTCCATTGTCTCAATAAACTTTTTTTATCTCTTGGAGCTCCTTGAATCAAATCACCTACAGATATTACAAATTCAGGCCTTAGAAGATTAAGTTTTTTCGCAGCAAGCGGAAAAACTCCTGAACGAGGTCTACCGGTCCGGTCTGAAACAATAACAAACTGAAAGTCTTCTGGATTATTATAAAATTTCTCATGTGACCATGGTTTCTTAGCAGTTTTAACTTCATGAGTGAATTCATTATGTTGGCAGCCCGTGAATAACACAAAGATAACTACAAATGATACTGCAAAAGCTATACATTTAATAGTCGTTTCTTTTTCGTGCTGTTTTGTTTTGTTATTCATATTGATTTTTAAATCACCTTTAGCTTCTGTTTGTTTCATTTATAGCACTTCCTCTAAACTGAAGATTTCATCAGAACGTTCATGATAAATATCTTCAGCAAGCCTCTTTAGTACTATTTCAGGGGACTGCATACTCACCCAAAAGCTGGGTAATTGGTAGTTTAGTAAATTGAATATTTTAGAGCAATCCAGGCTTTTCTGCATAACATCCGAATATGGCAATTCTTTTATAAACTTATGCTTGATTGAGTCCTCAGGAATCGCATCTCTTCTGATAGGAATTCCGCAATTGCTTTGCTCAATATTTTCCTGAAATTTCAGCGAAAGAGCAGTCTTGATAAATTCTAAAGCAAGTTCTTTCCGCTTTGAATCTCTTTTTACACCAAGCCCAGTTGTAAGCAAACCCGTTGGATATTCTCGGCTGCCAGGTACCGGAATAGCGTCCAATGGGAATTTTGCATACTGCTTAAATTGCGGCAATGTATAAGCACAATCGAGAAGCATACCAACTTTGCCATCACAAAAAAGACGTATTACATTTGTTATAGGAGATGGTGATATTTTTAAAGAATGGATATAATCATAAAAAAACTTAAATGCTTCACAGCTTTCAGAAGAATCTATTAGACTACTTCCATCGTTATCAGTGATTTTTCCACCCTTCTTATTGATTAATACTGGCCAGCGATTTATATGACTGCGAAAAGCAAAACCGTATTGCTCTTTCGCTGGCACAGTAAGCTTGCTAGCTATTTCGGTGAATTGCTTCCAGTCTAATCTCTCAGTCGGAACAGGAATACCGCGTTCTTGAAAAAGTTTTTTATTACAAAAAATCATTATCGGTGAAAAAATAAAGGGGATTCCGTAACGTCGTCCATCTCTCACAAAAGGAGATCCCGGCAACTGAAACATATTTTTATTAAAAAGTTCAGTTTCAGAAATATCCATTAGTATATTATTTTCCAATAACAAATCAATGGTATTATCAAAAAGTGAAATCACATCAATATTTTTGTCTTTTCTAATTAAATCTAAAGCTTCATTGGAATTTTCAGACATGGTTTTCAGGTCATGATCTGAAAAGAAAGTAATTTTTACTGTTACTTCAGGGTGCTTCTTTTTAAACAATTGAGTAAGTTTTTTGACATCTATTGCCGGATTCCTAGTCATATGAACCGATAATATGACTTTTTGAGATTCACTTACATATGTCCCTTTGTTAGAATTGCGGAACAATACGCCCTCTGCGACCATATTTGAAAGTACCTTATGTATAGTCAGGCGGCTAATATTATATTTTTCTGCCAATACTCGCTCTGACGGAAGTTTATCTTGAGACTTGTAAACTCCTTCGCGTATCTGTTTTTTAAGAAATTTCGTAAATTTCTCTGATGTTGTTACTTTCGCAAAGCGCATAAAAAATATTCCTTATAATTCACTGAGATGATGGTTTAACCATGCAACCATTATACTGCATTACTTTAAGTTTGTCAATACTCCTGATAAAAAAACAGGAGAAAAAATAAATAAAATGTACTTTTGAGCTCAAATATTTTTATTATTACTGGTATTAAATACATTCTATTTGACATTGCTATCGATGTGTAATATAGTGATAAAACACAATAAAAATTGTGTGTTTTTCTTGTCTCAAAAATAACTAAGTAGCAAAACGATAGTAAATAAAAAAACATTGCTAAAAGGGCTAATATGTATACTGCTGCAATCATTGGAGTTTCTGGTTACGGAGCAACTCATTTTGAGGATTTAACAGAACGCTATCCAAAAGATTCAATCAAAATCATAGGCGCGACCATCATTAATCAGCCTGATGAGATTGAAAAATGCAATTATCTACGATCTCAATCTTGTGAAATTTTTACAGATTACAGGGAGATGTTCAAGAAGTTGAATGGAAAGCTTGATCTTTGCTGTATTCCTACCGGCATTAATTCACATAAAGATATTACTGTTGCCGCATTAGAAGCGGGAGCAAATGTTTTTGTTGAAAAACCCTTATGCGCAACTATTCAGGATGCAAAGGCAATAAAAAAGGCAGAACTAAAATCTGGAAAATTTGTTATCGTCGGCTATCAGCATATTGCGCAACCATCAGTAATAGCATTGAAAAAGATTTTACTGTCAGGACAGCTTGGTACTATAAAAAGGTTGAAATATATGTGCCCGTCATGCCGTTTAAAATCATATTATTTTCGCAATGGATGGGCAGGTAAAATAAGCTTGCCAAACGGCGACTGGGTGCTTGATTCTCCTTTCAACAATGCTAATGCACATACACTAAATTTGATTCTTTATTTGGCAGGAAATTCCTTTGAAACATCGGCTCAATTAAAAAATATCACAGCTGAACTTTATCGTGCTAAAGAATATATTAAAAATGCTGATACGGGTTTTATGCGTATGGAAACCATTGACGGAAAAGAACTTTTTTATATTGCGAGTCATTCATATAATGGCTCTGCAACAGATATGCTTATTGAATGTACAAACGGTACAATTACACTTAATGATAATCATTATGTAATTTCCTATGCTAATGGAAAAAAGGAAACCATGCCAGCAGTTTTGTGTCGTAAACCAGTTGTTCAAACGATTTATAATAAACTGCAAAATCCAAACGTTTTTAGTTGTTGCATCGATATTGCTATAGCTCAAACCACGGCAATGAATGGAGCCCATGAATCATCTGAAATTATTAAAATTCCTAAAGAATTCACAGAAACTTTTAATAAAAATGAAGAAAATGAAGTAACTGTAATTAAAGATTTGAAAAAAACAATTACTGATTGTTATGATAAAAATTTACTTCCTAGTGAACTCGGCATCGCCTGGGCAAAAGCTGGAGAATTATTTGATTTATCCAATTATCAGGAATTTATGGGTGGAAAAATTCAAAAATGCGCTTTATCCAAATAAATTTAATTTTGTTTCTTTTGCCATGTTTTAATTTTCTGACGCAAGCTTAAAATTCGTTTCTCCTGCGAAACATCAAAAGCTAAATTGTTTATTTCATCGCTGTCTTCATTGAGATTGTAAAGTTCATCTTCTCCAATTGAGCTCCAATTATATTTCCAGCCGCTTGGATCTATAATTGTTGTTATTTCAGCTCCGAGATATTTTTCAAGGGTTTCAAAATCAGGAACTTTGTCTTTAAAGCATTCTGGAATATCATAATTTTTAAAAGTTCCCTCTGTTCCTGACCATTCTATAAAAACATTGTTGTCTTCAGAAACTTCTCCCCCATCTTGCGCAAGCTTTTTCAAGCTTTTTCCATCAAGGTTTTCCGGCACGGTTTTATTCATAAGTTCAAGAAGAGTAGGCACTATATCTACTTGACTAGCAGGTCCTTTTGCTTTTTTTATCTTATTCTGTCCATTAAGTTTTATAAAACAAGGAACTCGGACAGCTTCTTCAAACATTACACATTTCGCTACTAATCCATGACTTCCCATCATATCACCATGATCTGATGTGATTTCTCACATTATTCCGTGGACGTTGCGTCATGATATTTCCTGTTAATTCCCAGGATGTAATGTGAAAATTGTCATAATAAAAAGCAGACGGTTATTGTGAGTAACCGTCTTTGTCATTTT
>Ga0307988_1000366_pt1 | contig 32359 bp, 20 predicted proteins | sample EllFjometagen183_FD_203166 | JGI IMG/M metagenome (GOLD analysis project Ga0307988, IMG submission 203166) | Marine microbial communities from Ellis Fjord, Antarctic Ocean - #183 | ecosystem: Environmental > Aquatic > Marine > Unclassified | place: Southern Ocean | collected 2014-10-08 | reverse complement strand
ATTTACGCTGAAAAACAGGAAAATATTGCAATAACCGGAAACGGAACAATCGACGGACAAGGATGGGCTTTCAAAAATACGACTAAAAAAAAGCCCGACCGTTATATGAACCGCCCTTATGTTTTATGGTTTGTGGAATGTACAAATGTAAAGGTTGAAGATATTTTTATGACCAACTCGGCAATGTGGATGCAGCATTATCTTGCATGTAATAAAGTGAGAATTAGAGGTATTAGAGTTTTCAATCATTGCAATTACAATAACGACATGATTGATATTGATGGTTGCAAAGATGTAATTATTTCTGATTGCATAGGCGACACCGACGATGATGCGTTAACAATTAAAAGCACCTCGAACCGGAAATCGGAAAATATAATTGTGAATAATTGTATTTTAAGTAGTCATTGTAATGCAATTAAATGTGGAACTGAATCGTCGGGTGGATTTAAAAATATCGTAATCTCGAACTGTATTATTCGTCCATCGGAACAAAGAACCACAATGTATGGCACTCCAAATGGATTAAGTGGAATAACTCTGGGAATGGTTGATGGTGGCGTTTTAGATGGAATAAATATCAACAATATTATTATTGATGGCGCAGGTGTTCCGCTGTACATGCGGCTTGGAAACCGCGCGCGTGCATATCGTCCCGACCAGGGGGAAATTCCGGTTGGCTCGTTCAAAAATGTACAAATAAATAATGTTTATGCCACAGATGCCGATTCTATATCGTGTTCGTTCACCGGAATTCCGGGACATCCAATCGAAAATATCTCACTCTCAAATATTCAAATCTCATTTAAAGGAGGTGTTGAAATGAACGAGAATTTACTCGACGTTCCCGAACTGGAAACCCATTATCCTGAAAGTACGAAGTTTGGTATTTTGCCAGCATCGGCTCTTTACATCCGACATGCAAAAAACATTAATTTAAATCAGATTCAATTTAGTTTCGATAAAACAGATACACGACCAGCCGTAATTTGTGACGATGTTGAAAATTTAAGACTTCAAAATATTTCCATAGGAATAAACAGCAAACCCAAATATATGCTCGGTTTAAAAAACTGTTCGTTTGTTAATGTTTCAGGTTGGAAAATTGTTTCGCCAATTGAAACCTTCGTTAAAATTAATGGTGAAAAGTCGAAAGAGATTAGGATTTACAATAACCAAGGAAATTTTTCGAAAAAGATGGAAACTGGAAATGATGTTGCAAAAAACGCAGTAGTTGAAAATTGATTTACAAATAATTACGAATGAAAAAATCTATTTCTATTCTATTTTTACTTATTAGTTCGGTTGTTTTATTTGCACAGGAAATTAATATTGTACCTAAACCAGTTTCTGTAAATTTTGAAAATGGAAGTTTCGTTATAAAAGAAACAGTTGGCTACCAAATTTATGGCATCCATTCCGATTCAGTTAAAATTGGTATCGAACAACTTCAAAAGGAATTTCAGAATAATTTTAATATTGATTTCACAGAAAATAATCAAGCCGAAATATTAATAGGAATCCCAGACAACGATGTTCAGTTCAAAAAAATATGCCTGAAAAATAATTTGCTGAAAAACGATGATTTGGGAAATCAAGGCTACGAAATCAAAATTAGCCCGCAACAAATTATCATTGCAGCTAATTCTGGTCAGGGTCTGTTTTACGGAATTCAAAGTTTAAAACAAATCATTCGCGGTGCTGAAAAAGAGCAATTAAAATGCATGATTATTCACGATGTTCCGGCATTTAAATATCGTGGAGTTATGGACGATATCAGTAGAGGTCCGGTTCCTTCGCCAAAATTTTTAAAATACCAAATCCGACGTGCCTCGGAACTTAAAATCAATTTATTTACCTACTACATTGAACATGTTGTTGAAACAAAAAAACATCCCGAATTTGCACCAGCAAACGGAGCCATAAGTATCGAAGAATGGACAAAACTCTCTGAATATGCAAGCAATTACCATGTTCAATTGGTTGGAAGTTTTCAATCATTAGGACATTTTGAAAAAATATTATCGCACCCTAAATTTTCGCATCTTGGTGCTACTTCACGTATGCTAAACCCGGACACACCAGAAAGTCTGGCATTTTTAAACGATATTTATTCTGAAATGGCGCCTGCATTTAGCTCCCCTTTTTTTAATATTAATTGCGACGAAACATGGGATCTGGGACGCGGAAAAACAAAAGCGCTGGCAGATAGTATTGGTATTGACAGATTGTATTCGAACCATATTAATGGTATTTCAAAACTTTTAACGAAACAAAATAAAACCATGTTAATGTGGGGAGATATTACTTTGTCGCACCCCGAAATATTCAATCAAATTCCAAAAGAAACAATTTTACTTACCTGGGAATATGGAGATTTAAATTCGTTTGCAGATTTTATTGATCCGATTAAAAACAGTGGATTCGATTTTATGGTTTGCCCCGGAGTTTTAAATTCGAACCGTTTATACCCTGACATGAATATGGCGCTTAACAATATTCGTAAATTTATTTCCGAGGGGCTTCAAAAAGGTGCAATGAGAGTTCTAAATACAGTTTGGGACGATGGCGGACGACCCAGTTTCAATCGCGATTGGTACGGTATTTCTTACGGTGCCGACCAGAGCTGGAATCCCGGAAATCGCACAATCACAGATTTCGATCAATGCTTTTCGAAAGGCATTTATGGAGATTATTCGCTGGCACTGCCAAAAACTATTCACAAACTTATGGAGTTGACAGAAATTGCTGCTACTCAGGAATTGAATAGTCAGATTTTCTGGAATACAATAATTCCGGAAAGAGGTGAATCTATCTCCTTTAAAATGTCGGACTGGCAAAGTGTTTTTGAGATATCCGAAAAAGCTGATAGTATTCTCCAAACAAGTCAATTAAAAAACTATTCGGATGAATTGCAGTACACAAGTTTTGTAATTAACCAGTATAAATACCTTGCCGAAGTTAGAAGTAAGTTGTTAGTTGCAGCAAATAAATATTCCGAAACATGCAAACTTCAGTTCGAAAACCGGGCAGAATCGGAGAAACTCCTTGCGGAAACATTGGTTTTAATTCAGGAATGCCATTGGCAATTTGCGGCATTAAAAGAAAATTTTGAAAAACTTTGGAAACTTGAAAACCGCGAATATTGGCTTAACTATGCAACGGATTCCTATAACAATATTTTAACTGATTATGATGATTTGGAGCAATCGTTAAACGATGCCATTACTATTTTCAAACAACATAAGTCAATTCCATACCCCAAAGATATACGTTTAGATATAAAAGAAGCTGAAGGTAATTATTTTCAATATTGGCTATTATGCGGACCATTCCCAATAAAAAATGAAACCGGACCACTGCCTGATTTTCTGGAAACAATGGGAGGAGAATCCAACGCGAGACCTATTCCGGGCTACAGTTTTTATACAACAGATAATGTTGAATACTCGTGGACAAAATATATTTCGCCCGTAAACAACCAAATTAACTTAAAAACAATTTATGAAAAAAACACAACTGTAGTTGCCTACGCGTACTGCACAATTGAAAGTGATAAAACCCAAAATGTAACAGCCACTTTTGGTAGCAACGATGGAATTAAAATTTATTGCAACGGCGAAGAAATCTTTTCTGTTCGAGAAAAAAGAGATCTCATTATTGATGAAAACAGTTGTGTACTTAACCTTCGTCCGGGGAAAAATCATATACTTTTAAAAGTCGATAATTGGAAAGGTGGTTGGGGTTTTTCTTTCAGATTACCTGAGCAAAAAATAAGGCATCATAAACACAAATACAAAATAATCGGCGACGATATAAATACATTCTGAAAAACTCAATCCTGAAAATTTGTATGAGGCCTTGAAATAAACAAATTTCAATTCAAACTGTTTCTTTTCAAAAAATAACAATGAACGATTTTTGGAACCAACGATTTGCTAACGAAGAATATGTTTACGGTGAAGAACCCAACCAATTTTTCAGACAAGAACTAGAAAAACTAACACCCGGAAGGATTTTGTTTCCGGGTGAAGGAGAAGGAAGAAATGCTGTTTTTGCCGCTAAATTAGGGTGGAAAGTTACTGCATTCGATCCGAGTTCTGAAGGAAAGAAAAAAGCACTAAAACTGGTAAAAAAAAATAAGGTTAAAATTGATTATTTACTAAACAATTATGATGAAGTACAGTTTGAACCTGAAGAATTTGATTGCGTGGTATTAATATTTACTCACATGCCATCGCATAAAAGGAACGAATATCACAAAAAATTAACTTCATTTTTAAAACCCGGTGGAATACTGATTTTAGAAGGTTTTTCAAAAGAACAAATAAACAACAACACAGGCGGTCCACGCAACGTTGATATGCTTTTTTCAAAAGATGAATTATTTAATGACTTTGAATTATTCTCGAAACTTGAAATTACTGAAGCCGATACATTTCTTACCGAAGGAGAAACCCATAACGGAATTTCATCAGTCATTCGACTGCTAGGTATTAAGTAATATTTTTTGCTACATTTGCCCACTTAATTTTTATACCTAAACCATTGAAACAAAAAATATTTTTTCTGGCACTATTTTGTGTTTTATTTGTGGCAGCCAATGCGCAGCCTGTTGTTAATGCAGTTCGCATTGATACACCTCCTGTAATCGATGGCTTGGTAAACGAAGAAGTTTGGAATAAAGCTTTTATAGTACGTGAATTTTACCAACGAGAACCCGACGAGGGAGAACCCATTACAGAAAAAACGGAATTCCTTACCTGTTACGATGCCAATTTTATTTATTTCGCTGCAAAATGTTGGGACAACCCGAAAGATATAACTGCAAAAGAATTGGCGCGCGATGTGAGTTTAGCCAACGATGACCGAATACAAATTATATTAGATACCTACCTCGATCACCGAAATGGCTACTGGTTTCAGATTGGTCCGCGCGGTTCGATTGGCGATGCTCTCGTTAGCGCAAACGGAACTGCATTTAATAAAGAGTGGGACGGACTTTGGACCGGAAAAGCAAAAATTACCGATTACGGTTGGGAGGCTGAAATTAGAATCCCTTTCAAAACAATGGGGTTCGACAAAGAAAGTACTCAGTGGGGAATTAAATTTATCAGGCACATTGTAAAAAAACTCGAATCGGGTTATTGGCCGGAAGCTAATTTAAATACACATCGCTTTCAGGTTTCCGATGCAGGTATTTTAGATGGCATTGAAGATATTACTCAGGGAATTGGTTTGGATATTTCGCCTTATTTAGTAACCGGAATGGATACAAAAAAAGGAGAAGACAACAATCCTAAACTTACCGGAGGGCTTGATCTTTTTTATCAAATTACACCAAGTTTGAAATCGTCTCTTACAATTAATACCGATTTTGCTGAAACTGAAGTGGACTCCCGACAAATAAATCTAACACGATTTGATCTTCATTATCCGGAGAAAAGAGCCTTCTTTTTAGACGGAGCCAGTTATTTTCAGTTTGGGATTGAAGGAGATAGAACAAGTCCGGTAGCAAGTAAAATTATACCATTTTTCTCTCGAAGAATGGGACTGGATGAAGCAGGATCACCAATTCCTATTAATTATGGAGCCAAATTAACTGGTCAGGTTGATAATTGGAACATTGGAATGATGCACATAAACGATGACAGTGAAATTGGACAAAATAAATATTCTGTAGCCAGGGTAACCCGAAATCTTGGACAACAATCATCCATTGGATTAATTGGAACATATGGGAATGCATTAGATACTATTGGAGAACAATCCAATTTATTAACAGGTGTCGATTTGAAACTTTCTACATCAAAGTTTAACGGAAATAAAAATGCTTCCTTTTTTCTTTTTGGTTTGAAATCGAACACGAAGAATGTTGATGGGAAAGATGGATCATGGGGTGCTCAGGTTTCGTATCCAAACGATTTAATAAGTGCCCGACTCGGATACCATCAAATTGGAGAAAATTTTCAGGCAGGAATGGGTTTTGTACCACGAACCAATATCAGAGAATCGTATGGTGAACTTGAATTAGGGCCGCGACCTGATAAATTTGGAATAATGCAAATTCTGTTTGGTGGTGAATTTGACTACATAACCAATTTCGAAACAAATGCTCTCGAAACACGCGAGTTTAAAATAAAACCATTGGGAATCCGATTTATGTCGGGCGAAGAAATCAGTTATACTTTGGTAAGCCAATTCGAAATGCTTGCAGAAGATTTTAACATTTTTGGAGATTTTATTATTCCGCAGGGAAATTACGAGTGGTGGAAACAGCAAATACAACTAAAAACAAAAGGTGCTCGTAATATTTGGGGAGATGCAACCTATAGTTTTGGAGATTTTTTTAACGGGAAACGAAAAGATATTGTGCTTAGGGCAAACTGGAAAGTTGCCGTCCCACTGTTTGTTGGAACCACGTTAACACGCAATGATATTGAACTACCTCAGGGAAAATTCACTGCAAATATCTACCAGGTAAATGCGAATATTTTATTTAGTCCCGACTTAACTTTGTACAACTATTTTCAGTACGATAACGCAAGTAGAAGTGCAGGTTGGCAATCGCGTTTACAATGGATTATGAAACCTGGTAACGAAATTATTTTGGCCTGGACATCTAATTTTCTAAAACCAAACGATCAATTTTTTATGGACGAAAGTGCCGTGCGTTTAAAACTCAAATACAATATTCGCTTTTAAAAAGTTGTTCATTAGTCGTTTAATGAAAAGTATATCTTATATTTTTCCATGTCGAATTACTTAACGCATATTAAATTCAATTTTAAAAAATAGTTTGAAAAGAGATAATAAAAAGTTAATTTAGCTGTTAATAAAAGAAATATTTATAAAAAAGGTTTTATGTTCTTGGTTAGTAGGTAGTATTTGTATATACTTGCAACCGAATTCTTAAGAATTCAAGTCCCCGCGTCATTTGTTCCATCAATTTATTCAATAAAAATTCAAAATAAAAGGAATAATTTTTTAATAATAATAATGTACGATATTTTAGAACTGAACAAGAAACTCGTTCCAGAGTTGAAAGAAATTGCCAAAGAACTCAAGATTAAAAAAATAGAGTCTTTCAAAAAACAAGATCTTATTTACAAAATACTTGATACGCAAGCAATACAAGAAGTAGAAAAAAAGGAACGAAAAAGTGCTCCAAAAGAGCCAGCAAAAGAAGAGAAAGGAATTAAAAATCTGTTTAGTAAGAAACAAGCTGTTTCAAATAAACAAGATTCATCCTTCGACGAACAGCGCAGAGCAAAACGTCCTCGCAGAGAACGTGTTGAGCCAATTATTAAGCGCGAGAAAGTTGAGTCTGGGAAAAAAAGACCTCAAGCAAAAGATACTGGAGTTCAATCGCGTCAGGATCATATAAAAGCTATTATCAAAGGTTTCAATCGCGAAAAAGCACCGGAAGAAGAGCAAGCTCAAAAACCTAAGGTTGTAATTCAAGCTAATAAAGAAGAGGCGAAACCTCGAATTGAGGTAAAACTAAATAAAACAAAAGACCAATCTCAAAATCAGGAGAAGTCTCCGATGCAAGTAAAACCTAAAATACAGGTTAAAACTAAAGACTCGGAACAGGTTCCTTCGCCTATTATAAGCAACGAAAAAGTAAAAACGGAGGAAAAAACAGGACAGCCAAAACATAAAATCGAAAATCAAAATAATCGGCACAAGTCTCGTCAATATGAATTCGACGGAATAATTTCAAACACTGGTGTTCTTGAAATACTTGTTGATGGATATGGATTTCTTCGTTCTTCGGATTTCAATTATTTGAATTCTCCTGATGATATTTATGTGTCTCAATCGCAAATAAAATTATTCGGACTAAAAACCGGAGATATGGTAACCGGAACCATTCGGCCACCAAAAGAAGGAGAAAAATATTTCCCCTTGATTAAGGTTCTTGAAATTAATGGCAGGACACCTGATTATATTCGAGATCGTGTACCTTTTGAACATTTAACACCTCTTTTCCCAGACGAAAAATTTCAATTAACAGGTAATGGACACGACAATATTTCTACTCGAATTATTGATATGTTCGCGCCAATTGGGAAAGGACAACGTGGATTAATTGTAGCACAACCCAAAACAGGTAAAACTGTACTTTTGAAAACAATTGCTAATGCGATTGCCGCTAACCATCCCGAAGTGTACATGATTGTTCTTCTTATCGACGAACGTCCGGAAGAAGTTACAGACATGGCTCGAAGTGTAAATGCTGAGGTTATCTCATCAACTTTCGATGAGCCGGCAGACAAGCATGTTCGAATTGCAAACATTGTTTTGGAAAAAGCAAAAAGAATGGTAGAATGTGGTCACGATGTGGTTATTTTACTTGATTCAATTACACGTTTGGCACGTGCATACAATACGGTTCAACCAGCTTCAGGAAAAGTACTGTCTGGTGGTGTTGATGCCAACGCTTTGCATAAACCAAAACGATTCTTTGGAGCAGCAAGAAACATTGAAGAAGGAGGTTCGTTAACAATTATTTCAACCGCATTAACTGAAACCGGTTCGAAAATGGACGAAGTTATTTTCGAAGAATTTAAAGGTACCGGTAACATGGAACTTCAATTAGATAGAAAATTATCTAACAAACGGATGTTCCCTGCAGTGGATATTCCAACTTCCAGTACACGTCGCGAAGATTTACTTTTCTCGAAAGAAGTGCTCGATAAGTTGTGGGTTTTAAGACACTATCTTGGAGGAATGAATGCTATGGAAGCAATGGAATTTATGAAAACACGATTAATGCGTGCCAATTCAATGGAAGAATTTTTAACTTCGATGAACGACAGCTAACAAATTGTTTTAAGATATATTTGAAAAGCAGATTTTATTTAGAATCTGCTTTTTTTATACCTAATTGTTTCTTAATCAATATTTTTCGGATAAATAAATTTTGAGAATTCAAGCACCTCTTTTCTATACTTACTTCATTCCTTTCACAAAATTAAATGTAGTTGAGGGTTGAATTTGCTCCGAGCGAAGCAGGCGGGTTTTTAAAGTTTTTATTCTATTTTTTGAAGGCGATTCATAACTAACATCTATCAAATACCGATAAAACCCATTCTTTTTTAGCTTGTTTCTCGATTGAAAAATAGCCACCGGAGTATTTGGCACAATTGAAGTAATACCGTTTTTACGGTATCTTGTTAATCCGAGATTCATATCATCATTCATCTCATTATTGTTTCCCATAGCAATTGGCATGCGCGAGTGAAACAGCTCTGGATGAAAATAAACCGGTACAATTCCTTCTTTATTCGACAACGAAAAGAGTGTGTCAAAATCAATTTCCTGCGGGTAACTATAAACTTTAATCCCTTCGGAATTTATATATTTAGCCGCAGCATCGTTAAATACATACACATTTTCGTTGGTAAAAATACGGCAATCTTTAGGTATCATTAATTTTTGAGAGAGATGACTAATTACGAAATTTTGAATACCACTATTAGCCATTCGAATAATCAAATCTGAATAAAATGAAATTGCATCTTCGGGAATAAACTTGGGTAATTCAACATAAATATTGTTTCTAAATTTCTGAATAAAAGGAACATTTGCATCAAATCGAGCCCATGTAATTTTTGAAAATGAGAGAAACAATCCATCCACCTCATTCAAATTAACTTTCCGCAACCACTCCATCGAATTTATACGAAAATAAAACTCTTCTCTCTTTTGAATACTTTTACTTTTAAATTCAGCAAGAAATTTTCTTTTTATTCCATACGACAATTGAATTGGTTTTTTTAAACCATGCTCATCTATTTTTGAAGGAAAATTCACATCGTTTATACCCGATAAATATACTTCACTTCCGGCTCTGACACTTTTTTCACCTACATTAATTTTATAAAAACCATTTATAAATTCAAGCGATTTTACTTTAACTGTTTCTTGCTTTTCAGTATTTGCCACATGAAACCTCAATCGAAAGCCAGGTTCAATTTTCATTTTAGACGAAATTACCAAAATCGAACCTTCTACTTTTTCAACCCGTCCAAGATAAACTCCGGCCACTGTTTTATTCGAAACAGCTTGCCTTACATCTTTACCTAAAAAGTAACTGGTTTTCTCGCGCCCAAAATCCAAATCCAACAATTCTTTTGCCTGCTGTAAATTATTCTTATCGTCTAAAGCTGTTCGATATGCTTTTGCAACCCGATAAGTATATTCCCCCGACTTCATCCGTCCTTCAATTTTCAGACTCGTTACTCCCATTTTAACAAGGAAATCTATCGAATCAATTAGCTGATTGTCTTTTAAATTAAAAAGATATTGATTCTTCTTATTCGTTGAATAAGTTCGTCTGCAAGGTTGTGTGCACAAACCTCGATTTGCTCCTCTCCCACCCGAATAACTGCTATACAAACACATTCCCGAAAATGAATAGCAAAGCGCTCCGTGAATAAAAACTTCGGTTTCAACCTTACTATTTTTGCATATTTTTTCCAGTTCATGTAAAGTCAATTCGCGTGCAAGAACCACCCGGTCGAAACCATTTTTCCCGGCGAAGGTTGTTCCCAGTGTATTGTGAATTCCGAGCTGTGTACTTGCATGGATACTCAGTTTTGGAAAAAACCGATTTGCAATATAAAATACTCCCCAATCCTGGATAATTATTCCGTTGACTCCGGTTCGGCTTAGAAAATGCAAATAATCCAACAACTCCAGAATTTCATTGTTTTTAATTACCGTATTTAAGGTTACATAAACCTGTACATTCTGCTTTTTAGCTTCCGTTAATAAGGCACCAAGCTGTGCATTTGTAAAGTTTTTTGCTCTGCCCCGCGCATTAAACTGTTTTAATCCCAAATAAATTGCATCGGCACCACCTCGAATTGCTGCATAAAACGACTCAATATTTCCGGCTGGCAAAAGTAGCTCAGGTTTATTTTGCATATTTATCCGAATTTTCCAGCAAACATAGCAATTTTTAAAACTCTACTTTATTGAATTATCAAATTTCAATATTCTGTTATTTTTAGAAGTTATAAATTACATCTAATTTCTATTTTTGCTATGTGAAGATTGCAACAAAAGCATAAAACTGACTATTTTTGCAAAAATTTTAAAATTTGGAATTTTTTCAACATACGCATAAATCTTTATTGGAAAGCTCTAAACCTACCATAAAAAGGGAGCTTCTAAAAAGCATCGATTGGAATCAAAAACTTATTGCTATAAAGGGTTTTAGAGGAGTTGGGAAAACTACATTCTTGCTCGATTACATCCGTGAAATGTTCCCGGAATCAAATTCAGTATTGTATGTAAACCTTAATAATTTCTATTTCACCAAACGTAAAATAAGTTCGTTTGCCGATGAATTTGCAAAACGGGGGGGGAAAGTGTTATTATTAGACCAAATTCAAAAATATCCCGATTGGTCGGCTGATTTAAAAAAATGCGTAGAACAGATTCCTGAGTTAAAAATTGTTTTTACATCGTCGCCGGTATTACGTATTGCCGAAGAAAATCCAGATTTAAATGGGATTGCAAGCATTAATCATTTGGAAGGATTATCTTTCAGAGAATATCTGAATTACAAAACCAGTAATAATTTTAAATTTTACAGTTTTGAGGAAATTGTAAAAAACCATATTAAAATTGCGAAAGAAATAGTAACCAAAGTAAGGCCACTTGCCTATTTCGAAAACTATTTAAAACAGGGCTATTTCCCTTATTTTATCGACGACCCAAATTTTTATGCAAATAAATTACTAAAACATATCAATCTGGCTTTGGAAATTGATGTTCCGTATATCAACCAAATAGAATTAAAATACCTTTCGAAATTGAGAAAACTGTTGCACATCATAGCAGCAGAAACGCCTTTTACACCGAATGTTAGTAAATTAGCAGCCGCTGTACAAACGTCGAGAGCTACAGTTATGAATTACTTGAAATATTTAAAAAATGCCAAGTTAATTCACTTGCTTCATTCAAACGGAGATGAAGACCAAATGAAAAAGCCCGACAAAGTTTACATGCACAACACAAATTTAATTTATGCAATTGCACCAAATAATACGGGTAATTTAAATTTACGTCAAACGTTCTTTTACAATCAAGTAGGTTACAAATGTCAGTTAAAAACTTCGCCAAAAGCCGATTTTTGTGTCGATGGGAAATATCATTTTGTTGTTGGTGGACGAAAATTAGAATCAAGCCCCGATTTTTATGCTGCATCGGATGTAATAGAAATTGGAGAAGGAAATAAAATACCATTGTGGATATTTGGTTTCTTATATTAAACTGAAGATCATTATTAAAATAAATATAATACAAAAGAATAAACCGATTAAGAAATGACAAAACAAAAGAAATTTATTACATGTGACGGAAGTTACGCAGCGGCGTATATGAGTTACATGTTTAGTGAAGTAGCTTGTATCTATCCTATCACACCATCGTCAACTATGGCAGAATATGCTGATGAATGGGCTGCATTTGGCAAGAAAAATATGTTTGACCGCCCACTCCGGGTAACAGAAATGCAAAGCGAAGGTGGTGCTGCCGGGGCAATACACGGTTCTTTACAAGCGGGAACATTGACAACAACTTATACTGCTTCGCAGGGCTTACTGTTAATGATTCCTAATATGTACAAAATTGCCGGCGAATTACTACCTACAGTTTTCCATGTAAGTGCACGTACACTTGCCGGGCACGCACTCTCAATTTTTGGAGACCACAGCGATATTTATGCTGCCCGCCAAACCGGTTTTGCAATGATTGGAGCAGGCTCGGTACAAGAAGAGATGGATCTTGCTGGCGTTGCACACCTTGCAACCATAAAATCGAGAGTACCCTTTGTAGCTTTCTTCGATGGATTCCGTACATCGCACGAAATTCAGAAAATTGAAGCCATTGAAATGGAAGATATGATACCACTGGTTGACCAGGAGGCTTTACAGGAATTCCGCAACCGTGCATTAAACCCCGAAAATCCGGTAACTCGCGGAACAGCTCAAAACCCTGATATTTTCTTCCAGGCAAAAGAATCAGCTAATAAATTTAATGATGCAGTTCCTGATATTGTATCAGATTACATGGATCAGGTTAGCGAATTAACTGGCAGAAAATACCGACCATTCACTTATTATGGCGATCCGGAAGCAGAAAATATTATTATTGCAATGGGTTCTGCAACAGAAACCATTCGTGAAACTATTGATTATTTAACTGCTCAAGGAAAAAAAGTAGGATTAATCATAGTTCACTTATTCCGTCCTTTCTCTGCTAAATATTTTATGGAAGCGCTTCCAAAATCAGTAAAAAGAATTGCTGTATTAGACCGCGCGAAAGAGCCGGGTGCTGGTGGCGAACCACTATTTTTAGATATTCGTTCACATTTCTACGGGAAAAAAGATGCACCTATTATTGTTGGAGGACGATATGGTTTAGGTTCAAAAGACACTACTCCATCGCAAATAGTTTCGGTTTATGAAAACCTTGAAATGAATGAGCCAAAAGCTGATTTCACAATTGGAATTGTGGATGATGTAACTTTTAAATCTCTTCCATTAAAAAAAGAAATTGACATGACTCCGGCAGGAACTTACCAGGCTAAATTTTATGGTTTGGGTTCTGATGGAACAGTTGGTGCAAACAAAAACTCGATTAAAATTATTGGCGACGCCACTGATAAATCATGTCAGGGATATTTTCAATACGATTCAAAAAAATCGGGCGGTTTTACTTGTTCTCACCTTCGTTTTGGCGATAAAAAAATACGCTCAACATATTTGGTAACCACACCAGACTTTGTGGCTTGCCACGTTCCTGCTTACATCAATCAATACGATGTTTTAAAAGGATTGAAAAAAGGTGGTTCATTCCTGATGAACTCCATTTGGGACGCAGAAGAGACAAAAAGACGTCTTCCTGATGGAATGAAAAAATACTTGGCTGAAAAAGAAATCAAATTCTACATCATTAACGGAACAAAGTTGGGTGAAGATTTAGGTTTGGGAACTCGTACCAATACAATTATGCAATCGGCATTTTTCAAAATCACCGGTGTAATTCCATACGAAACTGCCGTTGATCAGATGAAAACTGCAATTGTAAAATCGTATGGTAAAAAAGGCGAGCACATTGTAAACATGAATTACGCTGCTGTTGATGCAGGTGGCAAAAATATTAATATTGTTGAAGTACCAACAGAATGGAAAAATATTGTACCGGCTGATTCAGATGAAAAATCTTCACGCCCAGATTATATTAAAAATATTGCTGATGTAATTAACGGACAAAGTGGCGATGACCTTCCTGTTTCTGCTTTCGTAGGTAGCGAAGATGGTACTTTCCCATCAGGAACCACAGCTTACGAAAAGCGTGGTATTGCAGTAAACGTTCCTGAATGGCAGGCTGATAATTGTATCCAGTGTAACCAGTGTGCTTATGTTTGTCCACACGCTGCAATTCGCCCATTCTTATTAGATGAAGCCGAAACTGCTGCTGCTCCGGATGGGACTGAAGTAATAGGGGCAAAACCGGCAAAAGTATTTGGCGGATTAAATTTCAAAATACAGATTAGTGTACTCGACTGCACCGGTTGTGGAAACTGCGCCGATGTTTGTCCTTCGAAAGAGAAATCACTGGTTATGAAACCACTGGGTACTCAGCAAGACGAAATTAAACGTTGGGACTACATGGTCGATGAAGTTGCCTTAAAAGAAACTGTTGTTGATAAAACCAAATCGGTTAAAAACTCACAGTTTGCTCAACCTCTGTTCGAGTTCCACGGAGCATGTGCAGGTTGTGGCGAAACTCCATATATTAAATTAATTACACAGTTGTATGGCGAAAGAATGATGATTGCAAACGCAACCGGATGTTCTTCGATTTATGGTGGTTCTGCTCCGGCAACTCCATATTGTAAACACAAAGATTCAGGACAGGGACCTGCATGGGCGAATTCACTTTTCGAAGATAATGCCGAGTATGGTTTTGGTTTCACTGAAGGAGTTCAGGCGCAACGCGACAGGATTGAAAGCGTTATGCAAAAAGCTCTTGGCAATGGTATTTCCGAAGCTGAAAAAGAAGTTTTTACTGAATGGATTGAAAACAAAGACAATGCTGACGGTTCTGTTGTTGCAACGAAAAAAGTATTGGATGTAATTACAAATGCCGACAGCGATTACGCGAAAGAGATTGTAAAACTGAAACAATACCTCATTAAAAAATCAATTTGGGTATTTGGCGGCGACGGATGGGCTTACGACATTGGCTTTGGTGGTTTAGACCACGTAATGGCTAGCGGACAAGACATCAATATACTGGTTATGGATACCGAGATTTACTCAAATACCGGAGGCCAGGCATCGAAAGCAACACCTATTGGAGCCGTTGCAAAATTTGCTGCTGCCGGTAAACGTATTCGTAAAAAAGATCTGGGTGCGATGATGATGAGTTACGGTTATGTTTATGTTGCACAAGTTGCAATGGGAGCTAACCAGTCGCAATATCTCAAAGCATTAAAAGAGGCCGAAGCATATCCGGGACCATCGTTAATTATTGCTTATTCACCTTGTATCAGCCACGGTTTACGAGCTGGCATGGGTAAAACTCAAGACGAAGAAAAAAGAGCTGTTGAAGCTGGTTACTGGTCACTATTCCGTCACAATCCACTGTTGGAAGCTGAGGGAAAAAACCCATTCCAGTTGGATTCGAAAGCTCCGGATTGGAGTAAATTCCAAGACTTCTTAGGTGGCGAGGTTCGTTATACTTCACTAAAGAAAACATTCCCTGCCGAAGCTGATGAACTGTTTACGGCTTCTGAAGTAAATGCAAAATGGCGTCATAATTCGTATAAACGAATGGCAGCCATGGATTACACGAATAACGAGGAATAAAAACCACTATTATAATTTAAAGCCGTTGTCCGTCTTTTGACGGATAGCGGTTTTTTTTTGCAATTTGATTTGCGTATTTTAGAGGAAATTCAAATAATTCAATATGAAAACATTTCTAATCACCTTTTCAATCCTTTTCATTTTAACCGAAAGTTATTCACAAAAAATAATAAAAGGTAATGCAAAAATTTTGGTAAACGATATTTCAATTCATCAAATAATTCCAGCAAATGCCGACATTGAAATTCTTGCTGAAGGATTTGAATGGACGGAAGGCCCGCTTTGGTTAGAAAAAGAAAACAAACTTATTTTTTCTGACATTCCCAATAATTCCATTTTTGAATGGTCGGAAAAAGGAGGAAAGAAACTCTATTTGAAACCTGCCGGTTATACCGGATTTATCGAACGCGAAGGCGAACCGGGTTCAAATGGGTTGCTTCTGAATCCGGAAGGCAAACTTGTTCTTTGCCAGCATGGCGACAGAAGAGTTGCTCTGATGAATGCAGATTTGTCTGCTCCAAAAGCAAAATATATAAGTCTTGCAGAGAAATATAAAGGAAAAAGATTCAACAGCCCAAATGATGCAGTCTACCATTCAAACGGTGATTTATATTTTACAGATCCTCCTTATGGCTTAGAGAAAAACATGCAAGATCCGGCAAAAGAAATCAATTTTCAAGGAGTGTACAAATTGGATAAAAAAGGAGAACTAACTTTACTAACAAAAGAACTATCTCGACCCAATGGAATTGCTTTTTCACCTGATTTTAAAAAACTATATGTTGCGAACTCTGATCCTCAAAAAGCCATTTGGATGGTTTATGATGTTGCAGTAGATGGAAATCTCGAAAACGGCAAAGTGTTTTATGATGTTACCGACAAAACCAAAACTTTAAAAGGTTTACCAGATGGAATGAAAGTTCATCCAAATGGATGGGTTTTTGCCACGGGTCCGGGAGGAGTGCTGATTTTTACTGCGGAAGGAAAACATTTGGGTACCATTTTCACTGGAGAAGCAACCGCTAATTGCACTTTTAATTCTGATTATTCAGAGTTATTTATAACTGCTGACGATTATTTGTTGAGGGTGAAACTAAAAACAAAATAAATTAAAACGCATTCGGTATATTTCTAAAAATATTCACTTGGCGAACTGAAGTCATCGGGTGAAAAGAAGAGAAAACTAATGCGTCTTCCAGGTATTCTCAATTTTATTCTCGCTATAAACCAGCAGATCTCCAACATCAACTTTTAATCCCAGTTTGGGATTTAAAATTCGAATTATAACTTCATGTTTTCCTTCAGAAAGCTGATATTTCCATGCCAATTCGTGCTTGCGTGTTTCGAAAGCTGTTGGCATTGTAAATTTTTCAGGAGCTCCCCCATCGATACTCATTTCCAAATCAATTTCAGTATCTCCAATTGTGCTTCTTGCCCAACCTGAAAGAGCAAATCCATTACCTTTAAATTCAAAATTAATTTCAAGATTATCAGCATTCAGATTTTGCCCAATTCCTTTACGCTCGATTGGAAAATGCCCTTCAAAACCAACTTCCAATTGAACAGGTTTAATCTTTTCAAAAGGAATTTTTATATTATCGCCTTCCACATTTGCACCTTCTATTGCAAGAGTTGCTAATGCATGTTTTGTACCAATTTCATAAACATCGTTTAACGACATGGTTGTGTATTTGAAATCCATGTCTTCCACTTTATACAGTGGTTTTTTCCAAAACTCAGGGATATTTGAATACCCCAGCATGGTTCCTAAAATTCCACCGGCACTGGCAGGGTTACAATCGGAATCTTGTCCGCAACGGGTTGAGATTTCCAAAGTTTTTGAATAATTGCCTTCGCCATAAAGCATTCCAATTACAATATAAGCAGCATTAATTTTTGCATCAATGTTAAAAGCGTTAAAAACGCCACTGGGGCAGCCAATGTCTGCCGACCAGTTTTTCTCCACCTCAAACCAGGTACGTTTCCAATCATCGGGATATTCGTGATGCCAATTAATCACATCGTCTATACATTTATAAAAATCCGATTCGGCAGGTATAGATTTTAAAGCTTCGCTCACAACTTGCTCTACATCGTTCGAAATAAATGCCATAGAATACATTGCTGCAACATAAACACCGCCGTACCAGCCATCGCCGTAATTCATAATATGCCCAATTTTATCACAGATTTCTGAAGCTGTGTTTACCATTCCCGGAGCCATTAAACCGGCAAAGTCAGCTTCAATTTGGAAATCGATGTCTTCGGAATGTGGATTATATAACCAATGACCAGATTGTGGAGGCATAATTCCATTCAAAATATTATAACGTGCAGCCTGATTAGCATGCCACAATTTGTACTCTGCATTTGCAAATGCAAGTGCATGAGATTTTGCCGGGGCGTTCAAACCTTCTTTTTCAAATACATCAACAAAAGTAAGGTCCATATAAATGTCATCATACAATCCAGGCGCGTTTTCGTAGTACCATAAACAACTGTTTTCTTCCCATTTAATCGGTTGATAATCATTTATCATTGTTCCATTAAACTGAAACTCGGTTGGTCCGCCAAATGTACAACCGATTACCTGACCTGCCCAACCACCTTTAACTTTATCCTGAAGCTCAGCTTTTGTTAGTGTGGTTTTTAATTCCGGTTTTACTGATAAATTTGAATCAGTAGCACTTTTTGGTGAACAAGATATCATTACCAGAACTGAAAATAAAATTGTTATGATTTTCATTTTGTTAAGGTTTAAGATTAGTTTTTGTCAAACATGACTGGAAAAATAATACATTTATTTCGTTTCATTACCTATATTGTATTTAAGAATTCAGGAAAATATAACCACAAAGCACACAGAGTTTTAGCTGATAAACTAAAACTTAGCAGATGCCTTTTATTGCCGAATATAGAACTGCAACTGAAAACTGCAACTTCCTGCTCCTTTTTTATATTTTACTGGGACTAAAAACTGCGACTAAAAACTCTTCTCTGTTTATTTTCCTAAAACTGAAAACTGCAACTGTTTACTCCTCCCTCTTCGCCTTTTCCCAAATTACATCCATTTCAGCCAAACTCATATCGTGCAAACTTTTACCTTTTAACATGGTTTCACTTTCCAAGTAATTAAACCGTTTCATAAATTTTAGGTTTGTACGTTCCAATGCGGCTTCCGGGTCAACATCGTACAACCGTGCGGCATTGACCATAGCAAAAAACAGGTCACCAAATTCAGCTTCTATTTTATCTTTGTCAACCTGCTCAATTTCGTGACTCAATTCATTCACTTCTTCTTTTACTTTGTCCCAAACCTGTTCTTTGTATTCCCAGTCGAAACCAACTCCACTCACTTTTTCCTGAACCCGATTGGCTTTTACCAGTGCAGGCATGGCAGCCGGAACTCCTTCCAAAACACGTTTGTTTCCACCTTTTTCTTTTAATTTTAAAGCTTCCCAGTTCTGTTCCACTTTTTTAGGCGAGCCATTCACCTCCACATCACCAAACACATGTGGATGCCTGTAAATTAGTTTTTTGTTTATTCCTTCCAACACATCGGCCATATCGAATTCACCTTTTTCGGAACCAATTTTTGCATAAAAAACTATATGCAACATTAAATCGCCCAATTCCTTTTTAATTTCCTGCAAATCGTTTTTTAAAATGGCATCGCCCAATTCATAGGTTTCTTCTATGGTTAATTTTCGTAACGACTCTAATGTCTGCTTCATATCCCACGGACATTTCTCACGAAGTTCGTCCATAATATCAAGTAGCTCCTTAAAAGCATCAAGTTTCCCTTGCATATAAATTCAATTTTATACCCCTAAATTAGTTATTCCAAAAGACTTCCATCGATTTCAACAAATAAACTTTTACACAATTAAGAATCCGTAATATTTTGTAATTTTGAAGGACTTTAAAACTTTAAAATATACACTTGGATAAACAAATTTTATTGGAAGGAATTGACCCCTTGGAATTTTTCGGGGTAAACAATTCGAAAATTAACCTCATTAAAAAACTATTTCCGAAAATTAAAATTACTGAGCGCGGTAATTCATTATTTGTTCAAGGCGAAGAAAAAGAGCTCACCCTTTTTGAGAAGAAATTTGCACTTATTCTCGACCACTTTTTTCAATACAATATTTTAACCGACCAAACTATTCAAGAGATTCTTGATTCTGGCATTTCATCGTTGGAAGAAAATGGGTTGGGCGATAAAGATATTATTGTATTTGGGAATAGCGGTAAACCGGTTCGGGCACGCACTCCCAATCAGCGTAGATTATTTGAAGAAAGTTTTAAAAATGATTTACTTTTTGCCATTGGTCCGGCCGGAACAGGAAAAACATACACTGCAATTGCATTAGCTGTGAAAGCATTAAAAAATAAAGAAATCAAAAAAATTATCTTGAGTCGCCCGGCAGTGGAAGCCGGTGAAAACCTAGGATTTCTCCCCGGCGATTTAAAAGATAAAATTGATCCTTATTTGCAACCTCTTTACGACGCTTTGCAAGATATGATTCCTGCCAAAAAACTTGAAGAATTTATGAAAGACGGCACTATTCAAATTGCACCGCTTGCTTTTATGCGCGGTCGCACCCTAAGTAATGCCTTTGTAATTCTTGATGAAGCACAAAACACTACTATAAATCAATTGAAAATGTTCCTGACAAGGATGGGGCTTAATGCAAAATTTGTTGTTACCGGCGATGTTACGCAAATAGATTTGCCCAAAAGAAGCAATTCCGGGCTATTACATGCCATGCGAATACTTGGGAAAATAAAATTAATTTCAATTATTCAATTTGATAAAAAAGATATTGTAAGACACAGACTTGTAAGGGATATTGTGGATGCTTATGAAAAAAACTCAGAAGAAAATGATGGGAATAATAGGTTGCAATAAAAACCTGCACATGAAATTTAAAGAAGTTTGATAATTTTTGTGAAATTATATTTTTTGTTGAAAGCGTAATTTTGAGAGTTAAAAATACAACATGTAAAAACGCAGATTACTATTTTTAAATAAAGAACTAACAATAAATAACCAAAAATCAATAAGCAATAACCAATAATAAATAACGAAAACCATGAGCAAGGCATTAACAAAAACTGAATTCAATTTTCCGGGACAAAAAAGTTTGTACAAGGGAAAAGTACGCGACGTTTATAACATTAACGACGATTTTTTGGTGATGGTAGTTTCCGACCGGATTTCTGCATTCGATGTGGTACTTCCAGAAGGAATTCCATTTAAAGGTCAGGTGCTGAATCAAATTGCAGAAAAATTTTTAGATGCCACTTCTGATATTGTTCCCAACTGGAAAATTGCAGTACCCGATCCGAATGTGACGGTTGGACACATGTGCGAAGGATATAAAGTGGAAATGGTAATTCGTGGTTATTTAACAGGGCATGCCTGGCGCGAATACCGAGATGGAAAACGTACAATTTGTGGAGTAGCAATGCCGGAAGGTATGATTGAAAATCAGAAATTTCCTGACCCAATTTTAACTCCAACTACAAAAGCCGATGTTGGGCACGATGAAGATATTTCGCGGGAAGAGATTATTGCGCAAGGTTTAGTTGATAAAGCGGAATACGAAATGCTGGAAGATTATACGCGCAAACTTTTTCAGCGCGGAACGGAGATAGCTGCAGAAATGGGTTTGATATTGGTTGACACAAAATATGAGTTTGGTAAAAAAGATGGTAAAATTTATCTCATCGACGAAATTCATACTCCAGATTCGTCTCGTTACTTTTATGCCAATGGTTATGAAGAACGTCAGAATGCAGGCGAAAAGCAAAAGCAACTTTCCAAAGAATTTGTACGTCAGTGGCTTATTGGAAAAGGGTTTCAGGGAAAAGAAGGACAGACCATTCCAGACATGAGCGAAGAATTTGTTGATTCAGTTTCCGATCGTTACATCGAGCTTTTTGAAAAAATTACTGGTGATACTTTTGAAAAATCGGACACTTCGAAAATTCAATCGAGAATTGAAACTGCTGTTAATGAGTTTTTGAAAAATAATTGATATTAGTTTTCGTTGTTCCGAACTTGTTTCAGAATCTGCTAATTGAAGTAGATGCTGAAACCAATTCAGCATGACGACAATAGGGTATTCGTTTCACAAGTTTAGAACGTCTCCCTGAACTTGTTTCAGGGGCTTTAAAATGAAATCTGTATTTAGTAACTCGTTCCGGAATCTGCGAATTTTCAAGTAGTTCCTAAAATTAATTCAGCAATACAAAAAAAGAAGGCTTACTCTTCTGAAAATTTTAAGTGATAAAACCAATATGAGAACAAAACAACTATTCTTGATTTTTACCCTCATTGCATTTTCACTAACTCTTTATGCACAAGACGAATTTACACTTGTGAAGGAAGGTGAAAAAGCACCCAATTTTACTTTTGAAATTGAAAAAGGAGTTACCAAACAATTATCAGATTTGAAGGGGAAAGTAGTGTGGATAAACTTTTTTGCTACCTGGTGCGGACCATGCAGAAAAGAGTTACCTCATCTTCAAAAAGAGGTTTATGAGAAATATAAAAATCGCACCGATTTTGAAGTATTAGTTATTGGGCGCGAACACAATTGGGATGAAGTAACTAAATTTAAAACAGATAACAATTACATTTTACCATTTTATCCCGACCCGGAACGAAAAATTTTCTCTCAATTTGCAAAACAAAACATTCCTCGAAATTTTATAATTGATAAAGAAGGTAATATTGCAGTAACATCGATTGGATTTAATGAATCCGACTTTAATATAATCATTCAAAAAGTTGAAGAATTATTGAAAGAAAAAGCAAAAAAATGATAACGACTAGCCATTAGTTTTAAATTAATGGCTTTTTTTTGCTCAATTCAATAAAAGATTTGAAAGTATTTTTATACCTTTAAAGTAAATTGAAGTTTTTATTTAACAAAAAAAATACGACTATGAAAAAAATGCATTTCAAATTATTTGTAACTGTTCTTGCTTTGTTTTTAATTAACTCGTGTAACGAACCGTTGGTAGAAGATTATTCAGAGAATAATCTGGAACTTAAATCTGCCAATTCATTAAAAACAAGTTACATTGTTTTATTAAACGATGCTGACTTAAACACCGAACTTCTAAAATTAAAAGGTTACGAAAAGAAACAAGCCGCTGTAAAAGCTGTTTCTGCTAAAATTTTAAACCGAGTAGGAATTGTTGACGGTGAAATAGAACACGTTTATGGAACAGCTGTAAAAGGTTTCTCTATTAAAATACCTCCAGGACAGTTGAAGAAACTTCAAGACGATCTTTCGGTAGTTAAAATTTATGAAGACAAATTAGTGTCGTTGGTACAGCCCAAAAACATTAAGGTTGCAGGCGACGTTTCAGCACAGTCGCAAGAAATTCCTTGGGGAATTATCAGAGTTAATGGAGGGGCTGATGGAACCGGAAAAACTGCCTGGATTATTGATACCGGGATAGATCTTGATCACCCCGATTTAGATGTTGATGCTTCGAGAGGTGAAACTTTTGTTACCCGAACAAAATCCGCTGATGATGACAATGGACACGGTTCTCATGTAGCAGGTACAATTGCAGCTCTTAACAACGGAGAAGGAGTAATAGGGGTAGCAGCAGGTGCAACTGTAGTTCCTGTTAAGGTGCTCGATAAGCGAGGAAGCGGTTACTATTCATGGATAATTGCCGGTGTGGATTTCGTGGCGGAACATGGATCAGTAGGTGATGTAGCAAATATGAGTTTGGGTGGCGGCTTTGACGAAGAATTGAATGACGTCGTTATAAGTGCTGCACAATCAGGAGTAATGTTTGCTCTGGCTGCTGGCAATGAAGGTACTGATGCGAATACAAAATCACCGGCAAGTGCAGAACATGTTAATATTTATACTATCTCAGCAATGGATAGTAACGATGATTTTGCCTATTTCTCAAATTATGGTAATCCACCAGTTGATTTTTGCGAACCTGGAGTAAGTATTTATTCGTGTTACAAGGGTGGTGCTTATGCAACAATGAGTGGTACATCAATGGCTGCTCCACATATGGCAGGACTATTACTTTTAGGATTTGAAAATTTAACTTACATTGAAACGGTTAATGGTGATCCTGACGGAAATCCTGATTCAATTGCAGTTTATGATGGTACAGTTACCCCTCCCGAAAATTATGCTCCTACTGCAAATGCAGGACCAGACCAATCTTTAACTGATATTGAAGGTGATGGCGAATTAGTAGTTCTTGATGGTTCAGGTTCTTCTGACGACAATGGAATTACATCTTATGTGTGGACTTACGAAGGTTATACAATTCCCGACGGAGAAACATCGGAAGTAACATTAGGCATTGGAATTCATACTGTAACGTTAACGGTTTCGGATGGAGAATTTACAGATACTGATGGTGTAATAATTGAAGTTAAAGAGCCTGTACTTCCTGGTGATATTGTTCTTTCAGCTTCCGTGCGCAAGGTAAGAGGAGTACGATATGTAGACTTGGAATGGTCTGGTGCAGTTGATGAGGAAGTTGAAATATTCAAAGATGGAGCCTCAATTGGTACAACACCAAACAATGGTTTTTACACGGTTAATTTGGGAAGAGTTAGCGGTACTTTTACATTTAAAGTTTGTGAAACAGAAGGTTCGGGATGTTCAAACGAAGCAACAGCGACAATTTAATATAATATTTAAATATGAAACTATTTGAAACCCGGGTAAAATATCCGGGTTTCTTTTTTTTACCTAAACCTATTGTTACTTTGCATGATTGAAGATAAATATGAGCAATTTCTGGCAAGAATATAAAGGCCCCGTTTTTTCTTTAGCACCAATGGAAGATGTTACCGACACTGTTTTTCGTGAAATTTCAATGGGATTATCAACTCCGGGGAAACTAAATGTTGTTTTTACTGAATTTACTTCCGTGGAAGGGATGAACCACCCCGTTGGTCGCCAACGTGTTTCTGAAAGGTTGATTGTAAATGAATCGGAAAGAAATTTATTGAAAGATTTGAATGTAAAACTAGTAGCTCAAATCTGGGGGAGAAATCCGGAAATATATTACAACATTGCAAAATATATTACAGAAAATTACAATTTCGACGGGCTTGATATAAACATGGGTTGCCCGGTTAAAAAGGTTTTTAAAGTTGGTGCTTGCAGTGCATTAATTGGCGAACCCGGCCTGGCAAAAGAAATTATTCAAGCCACAAAAGAAGGTACGCATTTACCTGTGAGCGTAAAAACCCGAACCGGAATAAAACAGCACCAAACGGAAGAATGGATTTCTGAATTACTTGAAAAAGAACCCGCTGCAATTATTTTACATGGCCGAACGCAACGAATGCAATCGGAAGGAGATGCCAGCTGGGAAGAAATTGGTAATGCCGTTCAATTAAAAAATGAGATAAAACCCAATATCCCTTTTCATGGAAACGGCGATATTTTTTCATACCAAGATGGCTTAAAACGAATTAAAGAAACCGGAGTTGACGGAGTAATGATTGGTCGCGGTATTTTTCAGAATCCATGGTTTTTTAATCCCAAAATAATTGAAGTTTCGAAGGAAGATCGGATTGAAAAACTAATTCAACAGACAAAACTTTTTGAACAAACCTGGATCGGCAAAAAGAATTTCAACGTTCTTAAACGGTTCTATAAAATTTACCTGAACAATTTCCCGGGTGCAGCAAAAATTAGAGCCGATTTAATGCAAGTAAAAAACTACGATGAAGTTTATCGGTACTTTCAATAATTAGGGGCTAGGTTCTTGCCGAAGCCTGCAATTAAAATCTTCATAAATAAACGAGTAATAAAAATATTAGCAATTTTAATGGTCAAACTTCTTTTATTATTTGGTAGCATAAAAAAAACGGAACTTTATAAATGGCGCGGTAAAGAACGAAAAGGTATTTTCCAGAAAAATAATTTGTTAAAAGTTTGCTTGTAAAATTGGTAACTACTTATTCGGTTGTGGAACATCCCAAAAAGACTAAAAAGATTTAATGCATGAATGGTGTAATACTTGGAATCGCAATATCAATCGTTTTTAATAAGGATGTACTTTGCCTCTTAACGTTTTAAATTTGCGTGCCTCAAATCAAGTTTAAGCCAACTCGGTTAAATTATTTTTCTTTTCAGATACTTTTATGAAAACACTATCCGCAAATAATTTCCTTAAATAAATGATTTTAATGATTTGGATATCATTAATCAAAATAAATAACGAATTGTAAATACAGATAATATTCGTATCATTTTTTCGCCAAAAATAAATAAAATACTTTGTCAATGTAAAAACAATTAATACATTTGCACGCACGAAAAAAGAAGGGATTATCGTTCTTTAAAGATTGTAATAAAAATTATAAATTGAATCTGTCGGCTGACGGATGAGATTTAGCAATTTAACCACTAAGGTGAGGTGGGTGAGTGGCTGAAACCACCAGTTTGCTAAACTGGCGTACGGATAACTCTGTACCGCGGGTTCGAATCCCGCCCTCACCGCATAAAATTATTTCGGGATGTGGCGCAGTCCGGTTAGCGCACCTGCTTTGGGAGCAGGGGGTCCCAGGTTCGAATCCTGGTATCCCGACCACTAATGTTCAAGGAGTTAAACGAAAGTTTAGCTCCTTTTTAATTTCTGATAAACCAAAAAAATCGGCAGTCATTTTTTATTACTTTCACTCTCAAATATTATAAACCATAGATGTGCATGAAAGCAAGCATCTACATTCTTGCATGTTCAAACAATTAAATTGTACCACTTTATTATAAATACTTGATTAACTAAATCTACAAGGCAATATTTGTTTTTCTGCTTGCAATTAACCTCAATCAGTTATTAAAAAAAGAAGTTAGTCTGGTTCCCTCTTCAATATTAAATTTAATTTTGGTTTATTTGGATAATAAAACTTTAACCATGAAAAAGAGTAACCGTAACCGTGCTTTATTATTGTTAGCAATCCTATTTGCATTTTTGTCTTGCAACAATTCTGATAATGGGAAAAATACCGAAACAAATCAGAACCCGAATATTGTTATAATTTATACCGATGATTTAGGTTACGGTGATGTTAGCGCTTACGGAGCCACCGAAATACAAACCCCAAACATCGACAAATTAGCAAAAGGCGGAGTAATGTTTACCGATGGTCATGCAGCATCGGCAACATGTACACCCAGCCGTTATGGATTGTTAACGGGGGTTTATCCGTGGCGTAACAAAAACGCTAAGATTTTACCTGGCACTGCACCACTGGTTATCTCCACCGAACAAATGACTATTCCAAAAATGTTACAAGAAAAGGGATATCACACAGGAATAGTTGGAAAATGGCATCTCGGACTTGGAACCGGTAATGTAGACTGGAATAAAAGAATTTCTCCCGGACCAAATGAAGTTGGCTTCGATTATTCATACATAATGGCAGCAACACAAGATAGAGTTCCAACGGTTTATCTGGAAAATGGAATCGTAATTGGATTAGATCCATCTGACCCCATTAAAGTTGATTATAGCAAAAATTTCGAAGGAGAACCTACCGGAAAGGAAAACCCGGAATTGCTTACTATGAAGTGGCATCACGGACACAATAATAGTATTGTAAACGGAATTCCTCGCATTGGTTTTATGAGGGGAGGCGAAAATGCCAAATGGAGCGATGTTGACATGGCGGATCATTTTTTATTGAAAGCAAAACAATATGTGACTCAACACAAAAATGAACCATTTTTCTTGTATTACGCATTGCAACAACCTCATGTGCCGCGAACACCTCATCCACGCTTCATAGGAAAATCTGGAATGGGACCTCGCGGTGATGTTATTATGGAAGCTGACTGGTGCATTGGAGAATTTATTCAAACGCTTGAAAATGAAAATTTGCTTGAAAATACTCTAATCATTTTTTCGAGCGATAATGGCCCGGTTTTAAACGATGGATATTACGATGAAGCAGTTGAGAAACTTGGGAATCATACTCCGGCCGGAATTCTTCGTGGAGGAAAATATAGCTTATTTGAAGCCGGAACTCGCCTCCCATTTATTGTCTATTGGAAAGGGAAAATACAAGCAAAAGTTTCAAATGCATTGGTCAGTCAGTTAGATATTCTATCGTCGTTGGCAGCTTTAGTTGGAAGCGATGAACGTGTTGCAGACAGCCAGCAAACTTTAAAAGTATTTTTGGGAGAAGATGAAAAATCAAGAGATGAGCTTGTACTTGAGGCAACATCGAGAACCGCGCTGAGAAAGGGAGATTGGATTATGATTCCTCCATACAAAGGTCCTTCAGTTAGTAAATCGGTGAATATTGAAATTGGCAATTCGAGTGAATATCAATTATATAACCTTAAAAACGACATAAAACAGCAAAATAATTTAGCCGATTCAAATGTTGAGAAATTAAAGGAAATGATAGATACTTTTGAAAAAATTAGGGGTGAAGATTATTCGGATACAAAAGCATTAGAATTAAAATAATCAACCAAAATTAGACTGCTGCGAAAAATATTTAAATGAAAAAAGGGCAGCTAGAACGCCGCCCATAGATAATTCTGTAAAATAAAAAATAAAGGTTTGTACTTCAAAGATAAATTATGTTTTTAATAAATCCAAATTTTAATCAACTCATTATTAGGCTACAAACTTATATTTATTAAAAACTAATGGTTGAATGCTAACTTTTTTGTTTTTAATCTTTTTATAATTCATTCTATACTGCCGTTTTCAACAAGCAATTTCACACAATTATTTTTATAAAATTGTATTCTTTGAATTGATTACATTTATTCTTTCTATCATAAAAATTGTTTATTTCACTAAGCTAATAATTTCGGGGTAAACCCTCTCCTATTGTAGTAATGACAACAATCTAAGCAACAATCATTTATATTATACAAACCAAAGAAACAATAATTAAAGTTTGGAAATACAATAACAGAAAGTTATATTTGAGAGTACAAAAGGCGTTCATTGAATTGAAAAAACATATTTTCCGCATTAATTTACAGTTGGTAAACTCAACAGAACTTTTTAAACCGAGTAAGCTCTATGGTTGTTAAAGCAGGCCTCGTAGTCTATCGTATGATGGGTGAGTCGCAAGACCGTTGGAAGTTTGATCAACCGGGCACTCAAATCCTGTAATTTAGGGGTTTTCACAAACTGAATTGGTGCGGATTTTTTTTGCCTAATTTTTCACAAATCTCATTACTGTCAAATTCAACAGTAACAATACACTTACAAATAAAGAAATGCGCCCAATAAAGTCGCCATATTTTACGTAAAACGTAATTTTGTCGTTGGCATTTATTGTACCTTTTATTGCCGCATCAACCCACCAACCAGTTGGTTGATACACATCTCCACGCTGATTTATAAAACAAGATATTCCGGTATTCGCAGCCCTAGCTATGCTGCGCCGGGTTTCTATTGCTCGTAAACGTGCGAATGACATATGTTGTTTATAACCCGGTGTATTCTTCCACCAGCCATCGTTTGTAATAATAAAAATTAGCTCCGCACCCTTTTTAACGTAGCCTGTTACGTATTCCCCAAAAATAGATTCGTAACAAATTACAGGTGCAACCCGAGTCCCGTCTTTCGAAACAAAATTCGATGCTTCCTTTTGTCTCCCATAACTTCCGGTAGTTCCGCCAATGTTAATTACAATATCTCCCAAAAATCCCAAATATTTCATAAATGGCATCTTTTCAACACCTACAACTAATTTCGATTTATGATAAATTTGATTTTTTCCATTTCTATCTATAAAAAATGCTGCATTAAAAACATCGTATATCAAATCCCCCTGAACTCTGGCGGTTTCAGATGCACTCTTTTTATTCGGATAAATTTTGCTGGAAGCAACGCCAAAAACCAATTCAGCTTTTGAATAGTTTTGAACAAAACTTACCAATTTTTTATATTGATGATTTACTTCTAAATTATTTTCATTCCAATATCTTCTTTCCTCAAAAACCGTTTCAGGTGCAACTACAAAATCTGTTACATTATCAGTTTTGTTTTTAGCCAGTTTAAGTAGTTTATCCAATTTTATATTATCTGCTGCTATACCATATTCCTCGGAATAGGGATCGATATTGGGCTGAATGATAGTAATATTTTTAGGATTTTCTTTTTCAACATAAGAGAAATACATAGGAAAAGAAATAGAAAGAGGTACAATTAATAACACAACAAACAATGAAATTGGATAAATAGATTTTTTTATTGCCGTTTTTAATAAAATATTTCTACCAATTTTAAAAAGTAAAATATTCATGACAAGCACCCAAAGTGTACCTCCAAAAACTCCGGTAAATTCGTACCATTGTACCATTTTTACATTATTGGCAAAACCGTTTCCCAGGTGTAGCCACGGCCACTCAATATCCCAATGGTAATGAATGTATTCTAACGAAATCCAAAATACAATTAGTGAAAAATAACCTAAATTGGGTTTAAATTTTCTTCTTGAAATATGCCCTAACCACAATACCAACGACATTACAAAAGAATTAATTACAAACGCCATTAATGCACCTGTTAAAGTTGCATTTGCCACCCAAAAAGTAGTTAGAACATTCCATATTAATACAGAAAAAAATGCATGCCCAAAAAAGGAAACACTTCTGTAATTTTTCTTCTGTTCAACAAAAAAATAATCGAGATAAAGCAATGGTAAAAAGGCAAAGAAAAGTGTCCACCCCGGAAAACCTAACCAGGCAAGACTTAATAAAATGCCCGAAGAAACAGATAATAGTATTCGATAAATACGTTTCATTCAAATTTAAATTTTTTCAGAAAAAACAGCTTTTTGTCTTTTTGTTAAACGTTCAAAAACAAAATCGATTTTACCCATTACCAAACCTCCCCACCACGCTTGATTTATAATTACCCGTTTCCCAATTTTGTTGTTCTCAACAATTGGCTCCTCCAAAAAAGAATGTGTATGTCCGCCAATAATTAAATCGGTCATCGATGTTTCGGCTGCCAAAAGCATGTCGCTTGGAAAATTTTCTTTGTATCGGAAACCCAGATGCGACAAACAAATAATCAAGTCACACTTTTTTTCGTGTTTCAGAAATGTTTCCATTTCTACTGCTACTTCTAAAGGATTGTGATACACGGTATTTCCAAAATTCTTATCGGCTACCAAAGCTTTTAATTCTATACCCAAACCATAAACACCAATTTTTATCCCTGAACGAACAAACGTTTTCCATCTTGGAAATTTATCAGCAAGTATGGTTTCAGAAAAATCGTAATTCGAATTAATCAATGGGAAATTTGCATTGGGTAGTGGTTTCAAAATTCCTTCCAATCCATTATCAAATTCGTGGTTTCCAATCGTTCCGGCATCGTATCCGGCGGCACTCATAATTTTCAGCATCAACTCCCCTTCAAAATAATTAAAATAGGGTGTTCCCTGAAACATATCTCCCGAATCGAATAACAATGTATTTGGGTTTTCCGTTTTATACTTTTGTGCCAAAGTGGAAATGCGAGCCAAACCGCCTTTCCCTGCAAACCTTTCGTTAGAACCTGTAAATGGTTCTATGTGGCAATGCAAATCGTTTGTATGCAAAATCGAAATAGTTGTAAAATCGCTGTTTGCGAACAAATCTAATGGAGCCGCACCTAAAGTTATTCCTGTTCCACCAATTGCTACATTTCGTATAAATTTTCTTCTATTCATTTGAAATTCTCCCATCCAATTCAATGCTTATTATCTCTCCTCTTTCGTGTTTTTGTTCCAGGTATTTAATAATTAAATCCCGAATTTTTTTACCACTCTTTACCAATTTATTTCTTTGGGTAAAAACACTTAAACCATCTCCTCCATCGGCAACATAATCGTTGGTAACCAGCCAGTAATTTTGCTGTGTATTTAATTTTTTTCCATTTATTTCAATGTTCTTCGCTTTTTCGTTTGAAATTACAAACTTCACTCCACCCACACTATCTCCACCTTTCGCAGCAATTAAATCTAAAAATTCCTGAATATGAGCACCATTAAATTGAAGGAAAACCATTTCGTTTTCAAAAGGCATCAATTCAAAAATTTTACCTACGGTTATTTCTCCTTCCGGTAAAAAAGTGCGAATTCCTCCATAATTTAAATAGGAAATAGCAGGATGAATTTCTAATCCACTTCTTTCTACTTCAGTTTGAGCTTCAAACAAAAGTACATCGGCCAGGAAATTGGTTAAATAACTTTCCGGTTTTTGTTTAAACATCTCTTTATCCGAAATAGAAATTACTCTTCCCATATCCTTTTCAAGTATATTTTTGAAGGGCAAATACATTTGCACAATTTGGCTGTCTAATTGACTCTCGTTACCCGAAACAGAAATGTTATGTGTTGTAAAACTTGTTGGAACGTAATTTGTTTTACAGGAAGCAATTAATAAAAAACAAGTTATTAACAGTGTATAGCTGAAAGATCG
>Ga0307988_1000365_pt1 | contig 32423 bp, 23 predicted proteins | sample EllFjometagen183_FD_203166 | JGI IMG/M metagenome (GOLD analysis project Ga0307988, IMG submission 203166) | Marine microbial communities from Ellis Fjord, Antarctic Ocean - #183 | ecosystem: Environmental > Aquatic > Marine > Unclassified | place: Southern Ocean | collected 2014-10-08 | reverse complement strand
GAAGTTTTTCGGTTGCATAATCCCGGATTAACTTTTTAAGTTTTTCAAGAGCTTCGGCCTTGTCTTTAGCACCCAACTGTGCGCCACGTTTTAAAAATCTTATCTGATCCTTAATCAGTGTGGCTGTCCGTTTCTTAACTAAGACATTCTTACCCTGCTCTGGTAGGCTCCTGGTAAGCTGTTTAACCCGCTTAACTTCTCTTTCCCCTGGTTCGTGCTTGGCAAGGACTCTCTTTGCTCGCTTCGGCCTTACAAGCTCCCGCGCTGGACTGGTCAAGTCTTTTAGGGATGGGCGGGTTAGGGTGCGCTTTGGGTCGACCTGGAATTGTGGTTGTCCGGATAAAGCCATTTGCTTCATCTGGGGGGTGATAATTAGCTGGGGGACTTCTATTCCAGTTTTCGACTTTTTGGCAATATCCCTTTGTTTTGCAGCAACACTCTCGGCAATTGACTTGCTTACACCAACATTAGCGGCATAAAACGGCGTCCACGCTCCCTTGTCCTCGCTAAATGTTTCTACCCTCCACCCGTTATCTCCTTCATTCTTCACTGCTCTGGCATCATTTATATATACGTTAGCTTCTGTGAATGGTATGGTGCTCTGCCCTACCCTCCCACCCATCTTCTTCACGTATTTGTTCAATGTGGATGGTAGGATTGCATCGTAAAAGGCTTTCATGCCTTCGCCGCCTACGCTTAAATCTAAACCTGTAAGTGACCCGTCTTCTCTCGATATAACCTTTTCCGTGGCATCCTTACCAATTAATTCTTCTACTCCACTCTCATCAAGTCTGTCACGCTCAAATAGATTCTTATCATCCTTTAATGCACGGACAAAATAGGTGCCATCATTATTTTTTGAAAACTCGATAGCATCTACCTGCTTACTCAGGTCATACCTATCAGCCTGGATCTCTCCCGTGTCCCAAGTTATTGCGTCGAAGTTGTTCTCGGCTGCATAGCGCATCATGCGCTTCATGGCTAAAAGTGGCCAGGTGGTCTTGAATGGGGCATCGGGTACGCCCTTGTTTTTAAGTCTGACCATACCATCATCAATTCGTTTTTGAGCTTTAGCAATAGCCTCCTCTGCGGTAGTTGCCCTCTTTCGGGAAACTGTAGAAACAAAGTCGCCGTCAGCGGTATAGACATTCCAGAGTCCATTTTCGATCTTCGCATTAAGCCCTGAGAAATCCCTAGCACCTGTAGCATACCCCTTCTTACGCCCTGCTTGGTGCCAATCACTCTGCACCTCTGCGATATGCAACACCCTTCGGCCTTGAGCGTCAATTCTTTCATCAAAGCGGATGTGGGCTAGGATGTTGGGCTGGTCGAAGTGGCTTGAGCGGAATGGGGCAGGAGTTTCCTTGAACCCGACTTCGTTATCAACACGTTGCCTCTCAGCGATAGATAGTCCGCTATACTTTTCACCGAATATCTCCATGGAAACATTATTGTAATCTTCGCTTATTGGTGCTTCCGGCAAAGTTAGCAACAACTCTCGGTAATTTTTCCCTCCGCTGGTGGTGTAGTTGGCGAATTTGGTTGGGGTTGGGGCTGGTACTTTGCCTTTTGAAATTGTATATGCACCATTGTTAAGAGCGACATTGAATCCCTCTTTAGTCGCACTATCCATGAACTCGCCACCAGATAGAGTCCTGTTCTCATACATTGATACAATCTCTTGCATTGGCTCTGTTAAGTCTTCCCATTCAACATTGGCTGGTGCTTTGCCGCCTAGCTCAGTCTCAGTAACCGTGATCTCATTGGCTTTCAGGAAGTTGACTATATCCTCACGGGGAATACTGCCCTTCTGCTCATTTAACCAGACCTCTAGCCCAGAAGATTCAATCTCTTCCTTCTTAACTCCGGGCTGCTTGCGGATAACGGCCATCCATTGATCGGCAGGGGCTTTGTTCTGCTTCATGCCCTCAACGGCTTGGGTTAGGGTGGAATAGAATATATCGCCTGGTTCTGGATCTTCCTGGTTGAACGGACCCGTCAGTTCAGCAATACGTGTCCCGCTAGGCCACGATCCTGAATTATCCATTATATCCAATACGGCTACATCGTGGTACTGGCGTTCCTGGAGATGCGATTGGTAATCCGATGCCTCGGCAGTCGCAGAATTTATAAATTTAGCGAGATTGGTTGCGGCGACAACATCGATCCTGTTCGCTTTTATAATTACGGCTTTTGTGTTTGTTCTTTCAATCGCCTTGTAAAAACGAGAAGCTGGGTGCGCTTTATTGTCTCGAAGCTGCGCCATTTCTTCCGGTGTTATTTCAAGCTCGCCTATAGGCTGATACTGTGTATTTAACAACAACAACCCAGTCTTGGCTTTCATGCGCTGTATAAGCGGCAATGCTTTAGATTGTCCATCTATCTTCTGCACGCCGTCCAAGTCTCCATATTCAATCTCTCGCTCAAAAGACTTTTTGTTAGACTTTTTATTGTCAATTTTTGGTAGATCTATTTGGTCTTTGGTTTCTATATCCAATAGCCCTGTATTCTTTGGAGTAACTATAAAGTGGCCGTTCATCTTAATGTCTGTCAATGACAGCATATCCCTGAACTTCGCAGTTACCACTATATCGTCTTTGGATGCCTTGTATTCTCCGGATGGGTGGTTATGTGAAAACCACACTGACTTCACACCATCCACGTTAAGGATTGACCCGATAACGGATGAAGGAAAGACCTGTGACGCATCCTGGCCGCCAGTGGTATGTTTTATAACCTTAAGAACTTCGCCTGAATCGCCCATTACTATGGCTATTATATTCTCCTGGGCTCTATTGCCTATAAAGTCTTGAGCTAGTCGGCCTGCGTCTGAAATATTATTTACTCTATCTATAGATGATTTAAATACACCGGTCTGTGTAAGACCAACCCTCACCCTCGGCTCGGCAAGTGGCTGGACATCATCAGAAAACTCCATTCCTATCTGTACCCCGCCAACCGAATTGTCGATATCTTCGGCTACATAAGTTATCGGGTCCTTGGGAATGTTTCTTCCATACTTAGCTCTTCTCTCTGATCTACCCATTGGTACGGGGTTCTGAGCCTTCACCTGGATTGCGCCATTCCTCATGCCGTATGCGACATTATTAACGAAATCATCTAGTGTCATATCTAACCCAAAAGTCTTCTTGAATTGGGCTTTAACTTTAGTCCATAATTCTTCGACCCATGCGATGAACTTATTTCTCTGTGCCTGGTCTTGGATTGAAGCACCACGCTCACCAATAGCCTGTACCAGCGCCTCATTCATTGGATTAACGTAATCTTGGGCTATGGCGTTTTTGACATACCCTGTTCCAGCGATAAGCTCCATTCCCTTCGCGTATAATTCAGGGTCATTGAGCCTCATCTGCTCTATAACAGGGTGAGTAAATTCATGGAATACAGTATCTTTATTAGATTTATCTGGGTTTATATAAACAGTCTCGGTCTTTGGGTCCCAGAAACCAAAAGCTGATTTAGGGCTCTTCCCAAGCCTTGCGGTGGCTTCCGCCCATCCCTGCTTAGTCTTCACAACTTTAGCTCCGGCAAATACACCCTGCATGATAGCTATAGCTGATTCATTCCATTCAGGTGTAGCCCTTTCCATCGGTGAATCTTTTTGGAACATCTCTATTCCGGACTCAGATTCCTTAGTCTCAATGGTATCAAACAGCTTCTCAAATGCTTTATTGATAGCTTTACGCTCCGCACCCTCTGGGTATGGTCTGAATAATCCTTCTGGATAGATCGGGACTATAACTGCGCCATGGGCATGGAAGGCCAGGAAATCATTGACATTCTCTTTCTCTGCCAGTTTATCCTCGATATAGGCTGCAAAAGCTCTTGCACCCATCTCATGTTCGGTTGCCCAATACGCGCTTGACTTGGCCTGGTCTGCGGCTGTAGCCTGTTTCCTAAAGTCTGTTGGCACTCGCCTTAGCTTCTTAGTCCCACCCTCGGCATCCTTCATGATCTTAATTCGCTGTTGGTATGCCTCCATTGGGCCCTTTAAACGACCGATCAGGTTGTCCCCAGTGCCTTCTGATATGCCTGTGCGGCCTCTGACGGCCTTGTAAATCTTGCTTATACTCTCAAGCACATCGTTGGACCATCGACCTTTAAGCCGTGATCTACTCCCCTCAATGTTCATCCACTGTGTTTCAAGTGACTCCCCATCAAGCAACATCTTGGCAAGTTTATCAAATTCAGCTAACTGTTCTGGTGTAGCTGGTGCATTATTGCGTTTATAGTATGTTGACTCTCGCTGTGTGCTTATATAATCTCGTATAGATTTTAGGTTCTGGTCAAGACCATCTCTTGCAGCCTCAAGGAACTTATCTGCTTTCTGTGTGTCCTCGACGTATTGCTGGCCTTTTGTGAACATAGTCTTGACAAACTCATCGAAAGCCTCTCTTAGCTCTGGACGGGCTTTTGATCTGCTTGCATACTGAAAGCCATGGGTAGCGAATATATCTCTATCTGACTTCCCTTCAAAAATAGGCTTGCCAGGTTGCGCCCCGGCTTTTCTCCCGCCTGCTTTTGTGTCAAGTCTACCTACATAATGATCAAGTGCATGGAACCACTCATGGGCTAAATGCCCAGCTCCGGCCATCTTCGTGAGGTTAATTACTGCGAATGATGGTTCATAATGAGCTGCAGCGCCACTTAATCCCTGTCCTCTTGCTCCAAAAGCTAGTGCTAGATCACCGTTAAGCGAGACTGCTTTTGCTGGGATTCCAAGCACCTCGGCCATGTCAAGTAACGCATCAAAAGCATGGTTCATAACTTCCTGGCGTTCTTCGGTCTTTGTTACCCAGTTACCAAACTCAACACCCCTAAAACCAAAGGTGTCCATGAATGATTCACCTGTAACGTTACCTTTACGGCGCTCTTCGCCATTCCTGAATACAACATCTGGTCTTGGTAGTATCTCTTCGCCAAAGGTTAGTTTGGTGTCAAGCAATTCCTCTGCATGTGTAGCCATGTACTTCATGGCATCTTCGCGGGTATCAAACTCTTGTTTCAAGACCCGAACACGCTTACGGTCCGTGACTGATCTGTAGATAGTGAATTTATCAAGTGTGCCATAAACACGATGCTTTTCAGCAACGGCCAATAGTGGCATCATCTCATTGGCTTCTTCTTCTGTATCAAAATACTTATTCCCGATAGGTCTTGGGATACCACTCCATGTAGTTTTTTTCTTGCGTTTATCGAATATCGCAAACTTACCAACGTTGGGGCTCTCTCTAGTTATCCCGCCTGCAAAACTTGACTCTGCAGCAATCTGGGATATGTTATATCTTGACCTCCACCCTTTAGGCTTCGCGGCTGTTTTCTTCTTGAGTGACCTTCCGGTTGACAAGTCTTTTCTTGCGCCCCCAATTTTGTCTCCCAGATCAGAAATCGATTTAACTTCTTCTGTCTCAAGTTTTAATGGCGGTGCCTTCTCTAGCTTCTTGTCCTGCGCGATTACCTGCCTCTGGCGCTCGCTCAGTGTCTTGAGCTTATCGTTTAGCAGGGTTAGGTTCTGGACGGCCTGCACGTAGGTTCCGTGTAGTTTCTCAATATCGAATGAATTGTATGTTTTATCCGGGTCTTGTGTCTGGGCGAGTGTGATTGCATCATTAATCTCGGCTACCCCGACTGCACGTTTAACATCCCTGAGTGGCTTGGGGAGCTCTTCGCTAAGATTCCTTATATATGCCTCTTCATTGGCAATATCTTTTTTGGTCTTATCAATATCTAGCTGGTATTGGTATTGAGCTACAAGACTAGGAAATTTATTGGTGACGGCTTCCGGTATAGGTGTATCTGCTTTAAGGGCTGCGATGACCTTCTCTCTGGTCCATTCTGCTTGGGCTAGGTCTTCCCTTGAGGCTTCCTTAGTAACACCTCTTACATGTGAATATTCTTTTGATAGTAATGCTCGGTATGCCTTTTCGCCATCTCGGTTAAATACCACCATGACCTTATCAACTTCATCCTTTGACATTAGATCGGCTGGACGTTTAGCAGTTAGCGGCGCATAATATGAATTTCCATCAGCATCAAAAGCATTCTGGATAAGCCCGTGTTTAATAAGTTTTGCTAATTCCCGGCTTGGTGTCTCTTTTCTCCATTCAGCGTATTTTTTCCCGGCTTTCCAGGGGGCATTGTTGATTCGTCCTGCAAGTGGCTTTATAAATGTGTTCGCATAGTTTCTGACAATAGTAGCGCCGTCGTTGCTCTCTGCTAATTCAGCTTTTACATAAGCTGCAGCAATAGTCGTCGCGTAGTCTTTCTTCAGCTCTTTCTTGGCCTTAACGGGCTTGGTGAGTTGTTTTTTTGGCTCAAGCTCAAGCTCTCCAGTAGATTTACCAGCCTCTACCTCGGCCTTGGTCTTATCTTCGGCCTTTAACTCTGCTAACTGGTTACGCTTGTCCTCAAGCTCAGCACGTATCTTGGAGATACTGTTGAGTGACATATCCGTGGTATTGAATAATTGATCTTGGTCTGCTCCTGAAGGGAATAGGCCAGATTGGATTTCCGATTTTACCGATTCATCACCCTTGGCGATACGTGCCTCAAGTGCTGTGATCTCAGATTTTAGTTGTTCTAAATCCCGATCTTCTTTTGCAGTGCTTCGCTCTCTGGTGTCTTGATCCTTAATAGCATCAATTTCAGGCGCAAAAGTTTCAAGTATGTCCGACTCGGCTTCTTCTGCTTGCCTGTCGTACTCTGCTGCGGTCTTTGCAATTTCTTCAAGTTCGGCATCTGTCATACCTCCTGCTTTTAGTTCTTCTTCGGATAGTTGCTCAATCGTTTCGTAAGCCGTCACTGTATCAGTGGCTTTTGGTGACTGCTTGGCTTCTTCTAGCCGCTTAAGTAAGTCACCATAGGCTCTGCCCTTGTCTATCTTGTTCTCAAAATCACCATCATACCCAAACTGCTCAAAGGCTGCTAGTGCCGTGGCCTTCCTCAATATCTCATCAGCTCTGGAATCTCCCAAGTATCCCTGCGGTACATGCTTAGATACTAGATCCTGGTCTATACCTCCAAGCTCGTAAAGGTCAAGCGCCCTACTACCAAAAAATTTAGTAGCCTGGCCAACTTGCTTCCTGAGACTGGCCTCATCCTCTGCACTAAGACCTAGCTCTTTATATTCGTCGCCAAGTCCAATTTTCTCGTTAGCGTTATCCAGTCGTTTTCTGGAATGCGAACTTAACTCTACTTCATCTACAGAATAAAATGCAGAATGGGGGCCTAATACAAAACCCTTAATATCTCCATTCTCGGTGGGAACAATCTTGTCAATACGAATGCCATCATTCTCGACAATAGCACGACGGCGATCCTCTTTATTGCTGCTTGGGTCATAGGTAACATAAAGATATGGGGTTTTTGTCTTTTTCTGGATAGCCCCATATTTGTCCATCAGCCCCTCTATAGACTCTTCGCGCCAGTCTATAGTACCGCCTTTTGGTGATTTCTTCTCAACTTTTAAAGGTTCGACCTGTTTCTGCTTTAATTCTTTAGGTGTTTCACGTGAAACAACGGGCTTCTTGTCTGCCTGAGTTGTAATCCCAGCATCTTCTATAGCTTTGTCGTATGCAGCAAGACCCTTGGCTTTATCTGGGTATGTATTTATACTAATCGACTTACCAGTGTCTACATCATAAACCCGGATATAGGCTTTCTCGCCTTCCCAATACTCATAGGAAACGTTGGCTTCGTCCGTCTCGATACGGGTTAATTCTGCTGGATCACCGGCAACATTTCTTTTTGTTCCGACCTTATCCTGCTTCCGTGGTTCTGTATTGAGCTTGTCAACCTTCTCGGTTACGATCTTATTCATTTTCGACCGGAACTCTTCTTCTGAGGCTACTGGCTGCCCCTTCTCTATCTTATCGGCCCGGACAAGTGATATACCGTACTTCTTGGTGGCTTCGTATGCTCCACCTGAACCGTTTTCTTTGTCATAGGCTTCTATAAAGGTGGCTACTTCTTTGTCTTGATCTTCTTTTGTAAGGTCGCTGAACTTTGGCTTCTCGACTTCAATAGCTTCAACTGGCTTAACAATAGCTTCTGTCGTTTCAATACGTTCATCTGCTACTCCTTTTCTCAAGATAAGATAGGATTCTATTGCTTTCCCTGACGGGGCAAAATCCTCCCCTTGTGGCATGTGAACTGCATCATAGCCACGCTTAATAAGTTCTTCTAGTATTGGCTCTGCATTCTCAGACTGTTCGGGAGTAACTAGCCAATAATCAGCTTCCTTGGAAACATCCAGCCCTAATCCTTCAGCGATAGATCTCACATCTTCTGGCTCGGCTACATTTTTAATTTGAGTCTCTACCCGTGTAACCGTTCCTCCTTCGTGTAAATCTGCATATTCTTGAGCAGCTCCCTTGTCTGGTGTTGCCCATGTCCCAAACTTATTCTCTATACCATCTTGCGCTGCACCTCTATACAATAACTTGTTAACAGGGGTGGGGGTACTAAGCGGAGCAACTTCGTCCCCCTCCACACCCTGAATAGCCTCAATTGAGGCAGGTTTGCTATCTTCTTGGGAAGGCTCCTGTGGGATAGCTCTTTTTTTAGTCCTGGCAGGTTTGCGCTTCTGCTCGGCTGTATTCAATACCTGGTTGTTGTGAGTAATATTATTTACAACATCGTCTTTGAGTACCTGGATCTCATTAAGTTCGGATATTGCTTCCCTAAGTCCTGTTTCGGCTTCGTCAATACCATCTTCGTTATTGGTAATCTCTTGCTCGTACTCAAGGGCTTCTTCGAGTCTGGCAATCTCAATCTTTTTGTCAGTTACTAGGGATTTGAGCTGGTTGTTCTGCTCATGGAGTTGTTTCTGAATATCATTAAGAGTCTCTGGTGCGGGCTCACTGTCGTCTATCTCCTGGAACGCTGGTTTCTCTGCCTGTGTCTTGGCAAAATTATCTGCTATCTCTGATAGTACAAAGTCTTCATGAGTAAGCTCATTCTTTTCTGGGATTGTTTCGCCGACCTTAACGGTTTCTGGGGTAGTTGGTGGGGCAATATCGGTGTCTGGAGTGAAGCCTAAGTCCAATGACTCGCGTTCACCTATCCCTGGTGTTTTCTTAACTCCGCTTTTTATATTACTAACAACCGCACCGCCAACTACCGTAGTAGGTCCACCAATCAATCCACCATAGCCAGACTCGACTAATCGTTTCTCTACCTCTTCAAGAGTTATGTCATCACGATAACCTTTAATCTCACCGATTATAGTTGTTATCTCCTGTCCAACTTCTGTAAGTGATTCTGTAACCGCCTGAGACAGAGCCTCTTTAGTGGTTATGTTGGTAATATCTTTTTCAGCAAGCGAGGTGGCTAATCTTCTATTAAATAGCTTTTTGAACCCGTGTGTATTAAAAAGTTTATTCATGGGCAACATTTCCATTGCCGCATTAACTCCACCGACCATCCTTGCGATCTTTCTTGCCTCAACTGGGTCCATACCTGCATCTACCGCTTCTGAATAGAACATCCCTGCTTCAAGTAGGTATGTGTACCCTGTTGCGCCCGCTACTGCTCCTGCTGGGTTTCCGCCTGTTACTGCTGCTCCAATCATTCCAGATGAGATAGCACCGAATATTGATGGGGCTATCATACCTATGGTTTGCGCTAAATACGATGGGTCAAAAGCTGTGTCCCATGATAATTCAATTTGGTTTTGTTCCCACTCTGGGTGTTCTGCTACAAAAGCGTCTGCCTTTGCTCGAACATTCTGTAACCCTTTTATAACAAAACTTTCTTTATTTCTGCGTGATGCTTCTTGGCGATCTGCTTCCGTAACCTCTTTAGCTGCTTGATATTCAGGATCATGGTCTGGATCAAAAGCTAGTGAACCAAACTCGCGTTCTCTCGCAACCTGCTCTGGGGTCGTAAGTGCTTCCATCTCAACCGCACCGAGTAGGTCTGCCTGTCTCGCTGTATTTAATGCAAGTGATTCAGCTCCACGCTCTGCTATTGATTGCAGGTATGAAGCGGGGGTAGGCATGTAGGATGCTTCAACCCATGGGTCTGTTTCCTGTTGAGATTCGTTTTCTTCATCAAATTCACCAGCATAAAGTCTTTGTAAAAATTGTTGTTGTATTTCAGGTGATTCGTTTTTGGTCTGGTTCTCTACCTTCTGTATCTCTGCTAGGGCCTTCTGTGGGTTTTTGCTCCCCATTATGTAATCGTTTCGTGATGCGCCTGTTATCACAGGTGCTTCACCTTGCTGTTCCCCTGTTAAAGAGCCTGGCAAGTCGCCCGACTTCATTAGTCCAGTCTTATCGTAAAACTCTTGGAAAATTCTTGCTCTTACCTCTGGCGATTCATCTTTTAACTTCGCCTTTAGCTGTTGAAGCTCTGAAAGGGTCTTCAATGGATCGCGACTATTCATAATAGCATCGTTCCGCGCTGGATCGTTCTGTGTGGCGAGTAGTTCTTCCTGCTCGTCCATTTCCTTCTGAGCTTTTGGGTCTTCTGCTAAGGCTGCTTCTTGCTGTTTTTGGTTGCGAGATACTAGTTTCTTCGCGGCTTCAAACATGGCGTAGTCGCGGGCTACTTGTTTTGGGTCGTAATTAAAGTTAGCGTTTGGATCGCTAATTTTATCTAGAAAGCCAATGTATTCTTCATTGGGCTTATCGTCTTGGTCAAATGCTGATGATAACGACCCATATCTAGAGTGTAAGTCCTCGCCTTCTGGAAGGCCGTCACCAATAGATTCATCTAAAAATCTTCTTGCTTGCTCGGCAGTAAAACCCACGCTATTGTCCTCCGCTTAAATCAGCATCAACGCTACCCTTTACGCTGGCAGCAACCATCTCATATAATTGTTGCCCTTTTGGTGTCATAAGGTATTCCTGGGCTGGCATAAAACCTAGACTCTGTTGGATGGTTTCTAATACTCTCTGATTTAGCAGTTTCTCATGTTGATCTAAATACTCTGTGGCCTGCCTTCTTTGCTCAAAAAGTGGACCCGTGTTTGTTATCCCGTTAGCCGCGGCTCTGGATATCATGTCTACAGAATCCAGTTTGGCTTCATGAGCACCATAAACAAGGTCGCGTTGGTTTTGCATTGACTCAACATTACGAGCGCCTAGATCAAATTGGTCCCTTGCATTATTGGTCGCTCTTATTTTTGGTGCATCTGGTCCATAAGGCTTATTTCGCTGCCACCAGGAAAGGATTGTGTCGTTTGCGGCTTCATCCATTGCCAATCTCTCTTCGTCAATCTTGGCGCCAAGACCTGTATATTCATCCGCTAACGTACTAGCATCTTTACCAATCCTAGTAATAGCAGATTTAGATGACTCGCCAAGCCTATTCTTCTCGGTCGCTTTTATCATAGCTCGATTTTTAGCTATAGCTTCTGCGAGTGCCGCATCACGATCGAGCTTACCTGTGGCTTTGGTTATAGCCGTGGCTTCCTGCTCTTCTACTGTTGGCTTCTTGCGGCGGTCAAGTATCTTTTTCTCATTAACTTCGCGCCGGTTCTGCTCGAAGGCTGTTTCTGGCTTTTTAGTAGGTGTTTTATACCATGGAACCCGTTCACCTGTTAGATTGAAGTAATGCTCATCGTTATGGACGGTAGTATAAAGCTTTCCCGTTGCTTTGGTGTAGGCAATTAATTCTGCTGGTGAAGGTGGTCTAGGTGCGGGCATGATAACCTCTTACCTTGTTGCGTATTGGTATTGTTGTAGGGCGGCTATCGTTTGTGGACCAAATACACCATATCCACTACCAGTGCTTCCAAAGTCGATCTGGTATCCAGCGGCTATTAGCTCATCCTGTAATTGTTTAGTCTGGTCTGACGTAACTGGGGGCTGCTCAGGGCTAAAAGTATCGAGCGCCGATGGTGTACTAGGGCCTGTGTCTACTGTTGGCGCACCACCTTGCGACTGACTATCTTGTGGAAGTACTGCTGGGACATTAGGCGCTGGGCTTTCTCCACCCTGTATCTGGGACATTATACGTGCTGCTTCGGTGCCACCACCTGCACCCGCCTTAATGCCACCACCTGCACCCGCCTTAATGCCGGCTAGTTCAATCTCGTGGGCTTGCGCGGCCACGGTTGCTTGATTAGCCATATACCCAGTCGCATATCCTACACCTGCATCTACTAGCCCACCAGTAAGTTGTTGTCTGTTCTGCTGATTATACTGTAATATCTGATCGGCTCTTTGGTCGGTCCCGGCTGCAAGTTGATCACCTGCCGTTATCTTGGATTGTGCATTAAGTGCGCCTACCCTTCCAGCCTCGTTCGCTACGATACGCCCACGGCCTGCTTCTATCTCATTCAACCCTCTTTGGGATGCAACACTTGTCCCAAGTAGGTTTGACATCCGGCCAATATAATTAGCTCGGTTAGTCTCTGCACTTGCGCTGGCAACCCTGTTCACCCCACCGATCATTTCGTTTCTGATCTGCCCAGAATAAGCACCTGTTTTCTGCTGCTCTGCCAATCTTTTGCCCTGTTCGGTCTGTGCGTAGGGGCTTGGTGCATTATTCTTGTTCTGGTAGTAGTCATAGATTGACTTCCCACCCTTGGCCAGTGCTGTTAATCCTAAGATTGTTCCGGTTGCTAGTACCATAGCTTATACCCCTTTATCGTTTATTGTTTTAATTCCGGCGTAAGCTTCATCAAGTGCTGCTTGAGCGCGATCAAGTTTTTCATTCATCCCCCAGCTAATCCCTGCTGCAATATTAACAAGAATCTCATGTAGCTTTGGGTTTAGGTCACATTCACCAGTAGCTACTAGACCTGTTGGCTTTCTTAGGTAAAAAATATCTATCACCGGACTTGTTACGCCAGCAAGTGTATAAATCTTTGATCTGTATACGAAAAAGTATGGTGCTGTAATAGATGGTGCAAAGTTTGTCATCTCTAACTTTTTGATCGCTGAAAGGCTTATTGGTGTAAAATATACACCACTTGAATTATACCTGACCATAGATATTGACCCGCCTGATCCGTAAAGATCTGAGAGTACGAGTAGCGAGTACGTGCCATTAGCAGCAGTCTTTGTAAGTGCTATTTCTGTGATCTCAGTCAGATGTTCGCGGTTAAGAAGGTTTATCAATCGACTTTGTGCATCATTAAGGGCCTCAAGACGCTTTGGATCATCGAAAAGGGTTTCGTCTGGGTCTTCAAGCCGAACTGACAAATCTAACAACATTGCGTCAACGTCCATCATGCCCTCCCGTTCATGGTATCAATAATAATCTTTGCCGATACAAATGCGAAATTGGCTCTCGGTATATTTCGGTCAGACTGCCACCCTATACCTTCCGCTATCGTGACTATCATTTCATGTAATGACTCATCAAGCTCTGAGTTAACACCACTTTCTATCTCTAGTGGCTTCCTAGTGTAAAAGATGTCAACTTCTGGATTCGTAGCATCCTGCTTTAAATAAAGGACATTCTTGAATACATATTGATATGGGCTTACGTCTGAAGGTGCCCATGTTGCTATCTCAAGTTTTTTAATCTCAGCGAATGGCATAAATGTGTAATAAATCCCAGATGTTCTGAACCTAACCGCATCTACATTCCCCGATCCGAATATCTCAGGGCTTAATGCTCCAAGGTCGTATTCACCTGCTGTTCCGGTTACGCCCTCTATGCGCGTGATCTCAGTCAAGTAGAGTGGGTCTAGCGCAATGATTAACCTGTCCTGAGCACTATTCAGGAACTGATACAGCTGGGCCGGAGTCCATCGATTATTCGACCTGCTGTTAAGGCGCGTCAACATCTCTGCTGTGGTCATAGGCTATCCTCTTCGACAACTATTTTGTGGATCTCGATTGCGTCACTGCTATTAGCTGTCTCTCGAATCCTTACAGCATAACTATTGGCATATCTTTTTATCTGTGTCAATGGCAATGTGTATGGGTTAGCCTTTTGGACTAATTCGGTTGTTAATGACTTGATTGGGGTCGTCATATCACCATCACCGTAAATCTCGCATGTAAGGGGTCCTGCGTTCTCATTCACGTATCTTATCTGGATGTAACGTATTCCCTGAGCAATCTCATCATCAAGATTAAAGAATTGTGTAAATATTTCACCCTTAACTGATTCTTTATTAGCAAACGTGTGGATAGTTTTATTCGTGGAATCAAATACCATCAAATCTGCGTTCTCGTCCTTGTTCAATAATTTCATATCAACCGCGGAATCTATTTGTCTCCACTGATCATTGAATGGATTGAATCCCCAAACCTCATCACCTAGCGTGAATACTATCTCATTCTTGGTCTGGTCAAACCCTGACTCGATTGATTCTTTTTGGTCCCTGGAAAGCAAAAGGTATGTATCCTCGATTGCCAGCGACACCTTCAGTCGTTCGGTTGGTGTAGAATCTGATTCTGCCAGGTTATTCATTGATAGTCCGTAAATACCATCTTCCCAGCAAACGAATACTCGTCCCTGTGCCGAAATCATACCGTGTTTTGCGATATTTCCAATATTATGAGCTGATTCTTCAAAATTGAATATACTATTTATCCTGAATATCCCTTGTTTTGTTGAAACGATTGGCAGGTTATAAAGCTCGTCAAGTCCTGTTACTCCACCGCCCTCTCGGTCATTTATAGAAATAAAGTTAGAAACAGGTATAACGTCTAATTGGCCTTCTTCTGAATAGCTAACCGATGCAAACTGTTCTTCGTTCTCACCAGATGGATCTAGATAACTGTGAGCCTGCCATGTTCGGTTATTTATAACCATGGCATAGTCAGAGTTGACCCTGATAGATACTGCTCCTTGTAGGGGGTAACTGGCTCCATTTTTAACCTTCATATCAAGTTGTAGCTGTAATGAGTAGACACCGCTGCCCTCATCTGTGAAGAAATATGGTTGTGCGCCAAACATATAGCTCAATGGGTATGTTGCGCTACCCATGATGTTGCCACCAAACTTTACACCATTTGGTTCAATCTCTGTGACATAGGTGCCATTACTTCCACCAATTGCCCCAAACACCCCTGTCCCTCCTGGGGTGACTGCCGCCATTAAACCTTCAAGACCAAGATATGTGAATGTCTTGGTCGGGTCTGAGAGTACATCTTGCCCAGCATAACACCCACTTGATCCGCTCTCAATAAGCGCACCAGCCAGTGGGTCGTCATGAATTGACCATGCTTCATTGAACCTGTCGTCACAGATAGCGTCTAGTTCAAGTGCTATTTTACCAGTAGAGTAAACGGTTACGCCCGTTATCTGTGGTCTTGGGGTCACGGTTCCGGTATCAAGATATTGGTTTAAGAAATTAACTGATGGATCAGAATCGGTTACGTTAGTTATAATCGGCTCAAGATGACCAGAATAACCATAGCTGCCCTTTAAACTTGAGTCTGATATATCTCTAAGGAATGAAACCTCATGTATTAATGTGGCTGCTGCATCATCTTCGACCGAGGCCATTTCATAGAACTTTATCCCAGTTATCCTGCGATTAAGTCTACCGTTATAGAATGCTGTATCAAATGAGTAATTAACGTATGCAGCATCTCTTTCGTCTGAGGTGTAGACGGTTGTGACACTGCTCAATAATGATTCCTGAACACCATCAAATACAAGTGAATGTCTTATATGCTGATATTTACCAGTAGCCCCGCCAATTGCCCCAAACATTCCGAATATATCTAACGAAGAATCTTTTACGGGTGCTCTTTGGTTTACCCACCATCCTGCGGTTGGCTGGAATAGTCTGTCATACATATATTCACGGTCAAGCCACCCTATCCACAGGTCTGTTGGCGTTGCTTGTGTTAATGATGCTGTAAATGCTGCTACACCTGTATCTGCGAAAGTGAATGCCGTTAATCCTGTACTCTGCACAGCATAGAGAACAACATCTGCATCTGCATAAACTCCATATCCACTTGAGTGCGCATCCTGTACACCTTGTGCATTAGAAAGTACACCGCTATTTATAACGTATGTCCTTAGACCAGTATGATTACCAGTCGCACAGTAAATATGTCCATTATAGTAATAGACACCTTTATAGCCCCCACCGTCATCAATATGCCCTACATCTGCAAACGTTGATCCGTTAAAAGATACGGCCCGAAGTCCGTCTGCGTCATTTGCAACATAAATATTTGTTCCATCACCCCATACATCGTATCCAGTATCGGCAAATCCGAGTCCAGAGTAGTCACTTATCTTTGTCCCAAGTACACCAGCGGTCACGGGGAATGCAGACAATCCAACGCCGCCTGCCCTGGATAGTGAATATATATAGGTCCCGTCGCCCCAGATTGCTGTACCTTCACCACCACTGCCGCCTGTTGTCTTGGCAGATTTTAGTGCGAATACAGAACCATTAAAACTAAAACTTGACATAGCTGAGGCACTCGCAGAATAGATATATGTGCCATCACACCAAATTGCTTTTCCGCCCAATGCTGTCTCGTGGTCAATGTAGGCCATTACCCCAGACCCATCTATGCTATAAGCATAAATGCGCCCACCAAGAGCTGTTGTGGAAGCGAAAATGAATGTCCCATCGGTTGTAACATCATAACATGAGCCAAGGGCAATCGTGTCCTCTAGCGTTAATGATGTACCGTCAAAACTATATGATTGTATATGACTGGTTCCTGCTACAATATAGAAGTCACCTACCTTCGTGATCCTAACATAGTTATCTCCAGAATAAAGGTGCGTACCTCTGCTTGTGAGTAACCAGTTAAGGCTCTTCAGCGGGTCGTATACAACCGTTGGATTAGATGTATAGCCCGATCCACGATCAGAGATTATTACAGTATCTATGATACCAGCCGAAACCTCGAATACTGCTACCGCTCCTGAGCCACCACCACCTGAAAAGACCAATGACCCTTCCAAGTAGTTTGCACCACCATTATTTATTGTAATTTTTGAAACGGTTTCTATAGAATTAGCATTCCCAGCACCACCAAGGATACGTAGGGTGCTCTTGTCAATAAAATGAGGATTCTTGTCTGCCTTCTGGTATAGCACAAACTCAAGGTCAATATCAAGGGTCTGGAATAATTCCCTCCAACCCATACATGCGCCAAATTGAGCTTCGTACTTAAACCCACTCGGATAACTAGCCCATGCAGGATTAGCACCGAACGATACTATTCTTTTGATCTCTGGATTAGAAGACCCACCATCATCTGAGCCGAACAAAAAGCTTATTGACGATATGTGGTCATGTTCAATCTCGTATGATATAAGGCCAAGCCCTTCTAGAATACTTGACGGTGAAATCAGAACGTCATAGTCAAAATCCTGGTCTATCTTTATCGTCCTGTATAAGTTAAGCCCGGTGTCAAATACACTCGAAATATAGCTTACGCCTGTTCGGTTAACTTCAAGAGAAGCATATAGACTGTGGATTGTCCATCCAGATGTAATGTAATAGTAATTTGTTGTACCCGTGTATGATTCTGCAGCAGAGTTAAACTCTACCAGTGCAAAATATGTATCAGCTCCATCAAAAAGTTGTGCAACCAAAGCAAGTCTCTCATCGAGTAGGCCGCTGTTGTCGGTGGAAGTAACTACAAATTCAGCACCCTTCCAAACAAATCCAGAGCCTTCTTCTAGCCCTGTTACGGTTGATGGTAGCGTTACTGTCGACCAAGTTGGCGAGACTGGTAATGATGAAGCGGAATATGCCTCAAGCAACGTCCCAGATGTGTTATTAACGTATAAAAAGATATTGCTATCTGCTAGAGCTATCCCGACACCAGACCTATTGCTCGAAGAGAGTCCGGTCGGGACTGCTGATTCTACCGCTGACTGGCCATCCTCGACCGTTACTATCATCCCGCCTGGATTATCCACGCCCGTTACAGTCTCGGATATGTAAAAAGTTGTTTTTGTTGCGTCCAGGTCAAAAGATGTAGTAGAGTCTTGGTTGTTGAACCCAGATGATATGTGAACCGGGGCTGCCTTGGCGTTGGTCCAATCATTTGTCCATGTATCTGAGCCTAGTATATCACTTAGCCTGGCTGATTTATAAATGTATTTATTTGTGGCTGCACTAGCATCAAAAAACATGTATACCATGACTAATTCATCGTTCTTCTTAACTATATGTAATATCTGGATATAATCGCTAGCCGAATCGAATAAGGGTTCGTAATCAGTTTTAGCGATAAGTTGCCATGATCCACTATCATAAAAATATAGCTTATCATCACTGGAGCTGGAGGGTGCTTTTGCCTGAACCAGAGCGAACATAACGTTATTAACGTATGCAAACCGAGGAATGGCTATGTCACCATCCGTATTTAAAAATGTTTTTATGATTCCATTATCAAATGCTACTGTGTCATTAAAAACATTTTTTTGAGCGTCACCAGAGCTATAGAATGGTTGCCCCAGATCGCTTGGTACACCCGCCCATACAGTTTTATTACCATAGATGTTTGTTGTTGGTTGTGGCCTGTGCGCTGAAAAGGTTTTATCAAACGTGTAAGTAACTGCGTCTGAGTCTGTTACAGAGATATTTGTAAGGGGTACACGCCCGTAACTATTGAAATCTATTGAGCTGCTTATCAGCCAAAACGAGTCTGATCCAAAAGGTAAGAGTATAGATGGTTCGCCACTAGCCAGGTTGTAATCTGAATCAAACCTGTAAACCCACACTTGCAGGGTTGAATCTTTCTGGATCAGCGCGATATACTCGCGCCCGTCTGGTAGATTCTCATTAATAAAACAGAAGATGTTGATCACAGAATAGCCCGTTGCGACCGTAATAGGGCATACAGCGCCATCGTCTGTGATAACCCCAGCACCGTATGTCTTTTTAATAAGACCAAGCTCAGGACGCATGTTCCGGCTTCTCAGAAGATTTCCATTACCGATATCTTCCTTGTCACCATTGGTCCAGACACCGCCAAACTGTTTGATCGCTCGTTTCATATACGGTCAACCCTTACTGGGCTTGATGCTACGGGACGTATACTTGAATTGTCTGGAGTATTTGCATGGAAAATTTGCACGCCAATTCGCTGTCGGTTCCTCTCGTACTTTGACATCATCCTATCAGCTATAGAAATTTTCTCTTGATCCTCATAGAGATATGCCTTGGCATAGTCTAGTAGGTAAATGTGGTATTCTACTGCAATAGTCGGGGTGTCAGTCTCCTGCTCTGTTTCTGTTGGGAATGCAATATAGTTTATATCAATTCGACCATTTGTAACTGTTCCGGATATGAGCCACAATTGTTTATTCTGGATAAAGTAGTAATCTGGTGTTGATACTCCCCATGTGCCTTCGGTGGTCGTCCTGAACTCAAGGCCCTGTCTTTGGTTGTACAGATAAAGAGTACGCCCGTTCCATGTGGGGCTATCTTTAATCTCAAGGTAGTTAGCAGGGAGATCCACAACCCATTGGTTTTCGGTTACAAGAACTACTTTACCTGTCCCAGTTGTGGTATAATTTGCGTTTACTGCCGTGAATGTTTCACCCTCAGTATATGTCACAGAATTGTGTACTACCGTTGTATAACCAGCGCTCATGTACTCTACACCGACTACAAGCGAGCCAGTTGCAATGTCAGTACCAGTCCACATAACTCCCTCTGTCTCAATGGCTTTAGTGTCCTGTGCGAAGTCAAGTTCAGCTTCTTTTAGCAGGTCAATTGCATAAGCTTTCAGGTTAGGTCCCTTGGCGCCAAATGGTGATATAGCCTTTTGTGCGAGTGCTTCCCAATTCATGATAGGTTCCTAAACTGATAAAGGGCACCGAAGTACCCGTTCTTTGTAATATTTTGTAATCCTAGCATAGAGATATGCCCCCCCGAAGGGGAGCAATTCCTTATGTCAGATCGATGTACATGACCCAGATAAAGCCAGCAAGCTGGGCAAAATCGGCACCTGCTGGAGTCCAGCAAAGGGCTTCACCACCACTCGTAACGTCGTTCTGGGGGACTAATGCACCAACACCATCCTCGTCAGCTGACAGTAACTTACCAACGGTTAAAGCGCCATTGGCAAGCGAAGGCTTGATAAGCCCTGCGGTTCCAGTCACCATCGCATTAGCGAAACCATCTGGATCGGTCTCGTTACCAATGATAATAAGATCAGAAGCCGCGTCATCTTCCTTCGTTACTACATCCAGGGTAGTTGTGATAACTTCACACTTGTCTGGGAATACAAAGTCTGTTACGACTTCTGCTCCAGCGACTGAATCTGCAAAGTTAATCGCAACTTTTTTGACCTTTACCATGGCATCATTATCAGTCCGGAATCCGAGCTCATCGAGCTTTGACATAATCAACTGTTTTAATCGTTCGTTCATCATGATCATATCCTTTCAAAGATATGCGGGGACCAAGAGCTAGTCCTGGTCCCCACGGATTCGGTTAGAGCGTTGCAGCTCTATTATCAAGAAGCAGAACCTTCATCAACGTATTCGCTGTGGTGACGATATTCGCCTCCATTGAATACGCGACACACTTGGCGGTAGATACCGTCGCATGGTCAAGCATGAGGGTTTCTGTAGCGTCTTGACCCTTTAGGGGTACTCCTGCCGCAGAAATACTTGCGTGTCCCAATACCAAACAATCAACTACTTCACCATTTACTGCGAAGTAACCAATCTTGGCCGTTGCGATATCCTCAAGCGCAACAACTAATCTTAACTTTCCAACAACTGCGTTGGTAGCTAAAGCAGCCGTTTGATGTTCCTGCCCAGCAGTACCAGTATAGGCAATCATAAAACAATCGCCCTTATCGATAGCTGCACCAGAAGCATTATACAGGGTTATCCCTGTGCCGTTAGGCTGGGTAGCGAAGGTCAAACCAGTTTTATCACGGTTTTGAATAGGTGTAAACATCATTCACCTCCTTATGGGGTTATCGAAATAGTGGTTACGGGGATACCTGTAACAACGCCCTGGTATGCACGGTTGGTACATACAAAAGCGCCCCACCAATCAAGTTCTGATGCGTAGGCGTGTTGACCCGTTGCAACCTTCTCAAATGGACCCATCTCGAAGTTGATAGCACTAGAGTGCTTGAACATCAAGTAGTTCTCATTCAGGAAGTACATGTGGCCAGCTGGTACGTTACTATCAACGACCATTTGAGCACCACGGAATTTCAGACGCTCGAAAGCACCGTCTACCGAAGAGTTAGAGCTGTAACGATTCTGAGTATGTAAAATCATCTCATAATCATCAAAGATAGCCTGGGTAGTCACGATCAAGGTTGGGTGTTCTGAGTCATTGGTCAAGGCGCCATACATTGCTCGCATTACTGCTTCAATGTAGTATACCTGTGCTGGATCCATCCACTGATCATAGGTAACATCTGAAATAGCCATTTTCTTAGCTTTCCAGTATGTATCTACGGAAGGATTGATTCCGGCCAATGTGCCAGTGTTGTTAACAATAACGTCATACAGTGTTACTGGCTGGTTTGAGCCAGCTGCAGCGTTCTTGAATAACAATTCACCGAAACCCTGCTTGAAAGTACGGGCAAGATTTTTCGATTTGGTTTTTACAATATTAAAAAGAGCTTCTTTACCCGTGTTCTGAACACGGACTTGCTTCTCTGAAAGGACAATTGAGCCGTTAAGCCATTTCCAATCATAGTAAGCTACGTCAAGAATCTCAGTTGGAGCATAAACAACCTTGTCCCACTCACTGAGCCAATTGATTGTTTCCTTGCTAACTTCTAAGTCAACACGGATACGATCTCCACCGCCAACACCCTCGGATTTACCCAAGAGGCGTTTAGCCAGGTAGTTTGATTCAATAATCTGGTATACTATACCAGGTAGGATGTAATCGCGAGTTGCGATACTTAGGTCTGTCATGATAGTCGTTACACTACGAGCACCCATTTACATCACCTCATTTACATTTCAAGGAAAGCCTTTAAGCCTTGTTTCGCTTGATCCTCAAAGCTCTTAACTTCACCCGGCGCAGCACTCGATTCTCTAGTTCCCTTACCATCCTCACCTCCACCAAGACCGTCTTCGGCTGGACCCTTTTGGGCTACCAGCTTATCATAGGCTTTGTTTCGTGCGGTTAGTTCGGTAGTTAGCTTTTTCACCTTGGTGGCAAGACCATCGGCATCACGCAATTGGTGCGCTTCGAGTAGTGTTTTGGGCATAAGAGCGAGTTGCATCAGCGTGTCACGCTCAGACGTTTCCTTGTACTTTGGATCGATTTTTTCAAGCTCTGTATATTCAAGATCTACTTCTTCCTGAACTACCTCTAAGTAAGCCTGATTCTGTATATCAGCTTCGGCCTTATCCTCATCGGATTGTACGGCCATTGCACCGGTAATATTACGGAGTGGATTTTTAGCTGGATCGGGGTCTTGTCCTTCCGGAGTAAACCATGCGTCCAATTGAGTTAGCAACGCGCCTTCCTCAGCATTAAGAGCTTCGACAATAGACTCAACATCATATTTAGCGATGCGGTCCGTTAGTTCCGTCTCTTTTTGGCTGAGCGCCTGATTCTTCTCTGTATTGGTTTTCTGCCAATTCAGGTTATTCAGGTGATCTTCAATGACTTGTTTTAGCTCATGCTGTTTTCCATCTTTATCCGCAACATATAAAGGCTTTCCATCTTGTTCATACTTCTCAAACAGAATGCCTTCTGACTTCTCATCCTTCTTGGATTTGTCGTCTTTATCACCGTCGTCGTCCTCAGTGGTCTTCCCGGATTCATCATCCTTAGTCTCTACAGACTTGGATTTATCATCCTTTTCCGACTTGTCGCCGTCTTCAGGTGCTTCGTAGGTCCCGTCTTGAACTGCTATATCCTCTGCTCTCGCTTCGGCAAGCACTTCCTTTGGGAACTCTATTTCTACTGGTTTGTCTTGTTTAATTTCTTGTTGCATGATTCACCTCAACCGGCTTAGCCGCGTCCTGGTGCTTTCATTCCCATTCTTCGCACTTCTGGTTCAGCTAAGTGCATGGGTTTTGATGTTCCTGACACATATAATTGATGAGTACCATCAAGTTTGCTGTGGGCATCATGGCAGGCGCCAAACTTCATGTTCGGCAAAAATGTTTGAGTAACGCCCTCTGGTGTTCTGGTTAAGAGAATACTATTCTCCCCGCCAGCCTTCATAACCATTACAGTTACGCCGTTATTGTGCGATACGAGATACCAGGGGTTTATTGTTTCACCGTACTGAACACGGGTCCCTGCCTGTGCTGTACGTCTGGATTGATCTTCTTTCAGCTCAGCCTCTAATGGTCCAGGCTGTTCTTCTGGCTGCGCGGCTTCACTCTTTAAGGCAGGTGTTGCGTGCCTCTCCATCGATACAGTAGAAGCGCTGTTCTCATCAAGTGGTTTCTCTGCTAATGGTTTTGGTGCGAGGCTGTCAAGTGCTGAATCCAGATCGGGTGTTCCTCCGGTTGGGTTAGCTGCTATCTCTTCTGCTGTTCTTGCTCTTGGCTCCATCTTTCTTTCCTTTCAGTTGGTCTTTCGACGCTGTTTGCATTCCCACAAACAAAAAAACCCACGAACATGACTATATCATGTCGCGGGCAATCGGTTTCTCCGGTGGTCCTGCTTAAAATCTATATGAGAGTGTTAAAACATTTTCATTCCTTATGGAAGTAATCCGCTTCTGTACGGTTAAATTTATTCGCTAGATTGCCCTTATGAAAGGAAATAGTTAAGCTACCACTCCATTTATCCTTAATAAGTTTCCTCACAAGGCTCACTAGCTCTTGGAATTTATTCACGCAGTAGCCCCAAATGCGATCGAGTCAAGGGCCATTCCTGTATCTGCAACCATGGGGATTCCCCTATATTCATCCTGGGTCGTGACTACCATTTCCAACTTAAGCTCGTGTTTGAGCTCAAGAAGTGATTCAGGGGCGAGTGTTATCATTGGTGGACGTTCTCCAAACATTTTCTCGTATTTATCGATAAGCCCGTCCAATACAGCACAATTAAATCCTATCCGGTTATAACGGTCGATACTGAAGACTAACGCCATCATCCACCAAACGGTTTTGCCGCTTCCATGGTGTACTTATGGATAAGCTGCTTAACAATGTCATCCTCTTCTACCGGCAAGTCTTCCTGAGCTTTAAAGGCTATGCGGTTGATTATATCCCCGATATCTTTATGCTTAACCAGAAATACACCTTCAGGGGTTACGTCGTCACGCTCCAACACTGGTATCTTGAAGATAGTAAACGGGTTGATGGTTACGGTATCACGGGCAAGGTTGTAATCTCCAATGCAGTCTTTGTGCATGAGTGGACCCATCAAGATTGCTGCTGGTAGTTCTCCAAACATCACTGCAAATCCCTCTATCGCCTTTATGATCTGGATTAGCGAAGGTGCTGGTGGCTCAAAGCTCTTCTCTGCATAGTATGGCTTTTTAAAATCAGGCGCTTCCATGATTGGCCTCCGACATTTCACGGGCTCGGCGCTGGATGATAACCGTTCTCTCTGCTACGGTCCCGCCATTCTTCGTGTCATCCCAACTTAGGTGCTCGTTCAACTTGAACCTGTCTGGGTGAAGGTCGTGCATGTACTTAACTGGTATAGCTCCATTCTCTCCCGGTTCTACCTCATCGGCATACAGCACCATGAAGTCATAGTAATTCAGCGGGTCAACTGGGTTCTGGCTAAACCCAAGCGGTAATATCTTATCAGCGTACCATGCATTAAACTCGTCTGTCAATACAAATTGGATCTTCTTGTCTGGGGCCAGTGCGACACTTTGCACTACTTTACGTGCGTTGAAGTCCTTCCCTAGATTCTCACTCATGGTTTGCTCCTTTATGTTCTGTTTATGAATAATGGACGCGTAAGACTGTCACGTATCATTTGTCGCTCTCTTGATAATGATTGCTTAAAGTCTTTATCCCATTCTTCCCAAGTTTGTGCTAATTCAAGGTTAATCATGTCGGCTGGTTCTAATGGGCCAACCACCCCACTGAAATACAGTTTCTCCCTGTTCCACCATTCATGGCCACGCTCCCCATCGGTCCAGGTGACATTAGACAAAGCCTCTGGATTCTGTGATGCTTTGGATACTGCAACCGGTGCAATCAGTCCAAAGCCTAGGGATTTTAAGAATTGGCGGCGGTTCATGGTGTGGTCTTTTTCATAAGGTCACGAATGTCCATGTATTTATAGCTCTCGCCCTCTAATAGCTCACATTCACGGCGAAGGGTTCGCATTTCCTCTTCTTTAGCCCTGACTTCATTTTTAATCCGTGAGATATTATTCTCGACCACCTGTTCTAATGTCTCGTCCATGTTACGCTCCTTTTGTGAACGGGATAGGTCAAAGCCATTCTTGGTGCTATTACCCTCAGACCAGGGCGCTTATCAGTTAGCCAACTTCCTACCCCGAGTTTAACTATCTATCTATTCCCGCTCTTAGCCCTAGCCGCCTTTACTTTCTTTTTGAATGCGTCATCTCTCTTCACCCGCTCGATGGGGGAAAGGTTCCTATCCTTCATGAACCCAAAATGTCTCAGCCTCCTTGCGTTCACCGCCTCTTCTTCTAGGAAACGCTCATCTGGTTTGCCGACATAAGATGCCGCAGCTGCGTCAACTCTAGTGTGGATATTCCGCTTATTGCGTTTTTTCCGGATAGCGGCGGCTCTCGCCTTTACTTTGATCTTTCTCTTCGTCTCTGCGTCTAGCTTTGGCATGGTATCCATTCCTTTGTGGGTTATTAAACATGTCTGCAAGTATGGTCGCGTTATCATCTTCAAACAGCTTTGGGTCAATCGATTCTGCTTGCACAATAAGCTCCATTCCTACGGACCTCGCAGCCACGGCCAATAATTCATGGTCAATGGCTGGGTGTCCGACTACTATGATTCCTCGTTTCTCCAATTAAAGTGCCTGGCCCTCTGGCTCTGGTGGCGCTCCGGGCTCTTCACCCTCGGCTGGCAATGATATTCCCGCCATCTCGGCTATTTTCTCGGCCATTTCTGGGTTGTCACTCATATATTGGACAAGGGCTATCTCTGCTTCCTGTTGGTCTGCTGAGTTGTCCATGATTTCCTGAATAGCTTGCTGTATCTCTACCTGCTCTTCCAGGTCTGCATTGTATGCCTTGATACGCTGCTTGTCCCTTAGTGCTGGGGCTGTCTCGATCAGTTGGTCCAGGGACATAGATGGTAACTGTGTCTTGGGGTTCGGTATGGAATAAATAAGCTGCGCCTCTTCAAACTCTGCATAGTTATCAAACGGTAGCATACTTATCTGGCTCACATCTACCTTGAGATCCAATTCACGGCCCTCGGATGGGTTAAACTCTTCATAGGTTGGTTTACCCTGCTCATCTTTGTCCTGTTGGATGATGTTGTCTGGGTAAAAGTTCTTGATCACATATACCTTGTGCTCGTACCATTGGCGTGAAAACTCAACGAATGAGGCTGTCTTGGGCTGTAATCTCCCTGTTGCCTGTGCGATAAGAGCTTGGGTCTTGATTCCACTATCCCCTGACTGACTGATTCCGCGCATTGAATCATTGATACCCGTCTTGCGGTCTGAGCTTCCCTGTAGCCATATTAGAAAGTTATGGATATAGCTAGGCATGGATGGCGGGTCGATATTCCGTACACCCTGTCCAGTGTCTGACTCATAGACTGCACCTGGCTCGTCACTGTTACCCTTAACCTTGGCACTTCGCACAATCTCTTTCTGTGGATTGCCAGTAAAGCGCGCATTGTCGTTCACGTTCGATATGATCTGGTTGAGCATCAAGTTTTGGTCCTCAATGTTCTTACCCTCGGATGTACCGTAGAAGTCTCCAGCACGTTCATAGTTCACGGTTCTCATGAATGGAAAGCGTGGTCCGTATGAGTTTGTTTTAACCTCTAATATTCTATTTTTGTCACCTCTTGCAATCGTTACAACCTTACCGTTTGGATATTTGCGACGTTGTACTGATTTCTTTTTATATTTTGCTGAGCCGGGTACTTCTATCTGCTCTTGTCCATTACCTGTGCTCTCGTACTGTTTACTCCCGGCTACTTCGATACGTGATCCATCGTCATCGTATTCGTTTACCAGGACCTCTTCCATCTCTGCTTCACCGTCTGCCATCCAGCACTCGATAAGCACTGCAAAGCCTGTTCTTTTGTCTTTGGTGGAACTGTCGTTACCAAAAGAGTTATTAAGAACCCGCTGTACACCTCTGACGCCTTTCTTAAGCATCCCGACATACTGGCCAAGCTCTGCTTCATCCTGGCTCTCTGGCTCTACCCACACGCCATATCTTTTATATATGTCTTGTACTGACATAACAGGGGCATAGATAAACCAGCTTTTATAGCATCCTTCCATATCAAAAGCTGTTGGGTTTGGAATAATAGAAAGCATGTCACAGACTGTTTCCTGCCACTCATGCTTATCTTTGTCATATAGTGACCTGTGAATATAGGTCCCTTTGATACCGTTCTCTCTGAATCCAGTCCTGAGCTTCCCCATCATTCTGGTATCGTGCCATATCGTAATGAGTTCGCGCTGAACCTTCTTGGCATACTCATTGGCTGCGCTGATTGCTTCCTCGCTGGTATCTTTTGGTATGGGTGTTATCTCTGGACGTGGGGGTCTTGATGTGATCACCGGGAGCATGGTCTCGATGTCTTCAAATAATAGGTTGTCACTCGCTGCGGTCAAATACTCTGGTCGCTGGATGTCATTCCAGTATTCATTGTCGTAATACTGCTCGAACTTGTCCCACATCTCAGGAAGTGATCTACCGTCACGGTACTTGATTCCTGATTTGTACCAATTATATACGAGCTTCCATAGTTTAGGGTTATCAAATGATTTGTCTTTACCTTTAGGCATCTTCTTTATTCCTTGACTGGTTTGCTCCGTTACACCCCTGTGGGATGGTACGCTCTCGATTATAATGGGATTGACTTAATTTTACAAGGTTGTTCATCTTCTCGCATCTTATGGTAGGTTTCCATACATAGCGGGTGCCAATCAGATGGTGATTCTCCTTGTTCTACATGACACTTGCAACATAAATTCTGGTCTTTGTTCCGCTCCATCGGGTAGCTTATATGGTGCATTGCAGCACCTTTACCACACTTATCGCATAGTATCCTGGTTTGGCTCATAGCTTCTCTCCGCATAGTGGGCAGTAGGTGAACTTTACCGCACAATGATTTGAATCATGCTTGTCATCGACTAAGTATGTTCCATCCTCATCTTCCTCAAACCCATAAATGTGAAAACATGCCACATCCCGGCTGAAGTCAATAGGTGGTGTGCTCTCCTTCAAACTCTTTAAGTCTCCATCTACTACTAATCCCATATCTTGCTCCTTATCTCCAAATATCCTATCAAACCTCTCCCCGTAGCTCTTTTGGTCTACATGCTGCTGGGTGTTGCGGATTGTCATGGCGTGTCTCCTTCAAAGACCAAAATAGTCTCTCCACAAAAAGCGCACTTCCATTCCTCTTGGGTAGGGACCCCTTCTGGCACAGTAGATGATGAATCAGTATTGCTACTTGTCCACACTTTAGACTTTAAGCCCGTTGGGTAGAATTGATGTTGTCCCATATCACAATTCAATGGTTTAGTCATTTGTATTCCCTCTCTAACCATAAACTAGCAGATGCTCCATCCCCGTCCAAACATCTTGACCAGATACACAGATTACATGTCTCACAACTCATATCTCCCCACTTAGATTTCCATCTCATATTATGGCTTGGGTGTCTAACCCTGTGGATTACATAATGCAATCTCCCTAGTAGTGGGTAGTAAAACTTAAAGAATGCGTAGTAAATCTGGCTATGAAATACGAGTTTACTCATGTCATCACCTCTGACTTTAGTATGTCCATGACTTCATTAGGGCACTCTATGAGATCCATGGTTAATTCTATAGGCAATAGAGATGGTGGTGATATCTTAAAATACTGGCCATCAATCTCTACCTTCAAGCCATACTCTTTAATCTTTGCAAGACATTCGCGTGCTAGCTTGGTCTTGTTTATCATGACTTAACTTCCTCATATAGCTCGCACCAAAACCAATACGGGCAATAGCTTTGTGTCTTGATTATTGTCCAGATGTAGGATAGTAGGCATTTCATGTCATCACTATCTTTCCAGCGAGATCCAGCTTGCGCGGTCCCGCTATAGTTTGGTTGTCGGGGGTCTTGATTGCATCGAACCTAGCCTTCTCGCGTGATATTGGGATTGGTTCCTCGTTTGGCTCTAGGCTGCTCACTACCAAATAACGAACGACATCAGGATAATCGCGAAACCTCTCAACTATAACACCTTCGCCCTTGGCTTTCTCGTCTGCTCCTGCTCCTGTTAATTTTCTAATGATATAATGTGTCATCCCTCGCCATGTGTGAATGCAGGTATTCCATATCACTAGCCCTGGTTTCCCGTCTTGTCTCGGCTTCAATGCTTTCCGGACCATCTTATGCCCGTATGCTATCTCCCCAGTTTCTCCACCTGTCACGCCTGAGCTGGCCATGTAGTTAAAATCTGTTCGTCCCTGCAGCCGTGCTTCTTCTGCATAAAGTCCTGCTAACGTCTTCTGCCCCCTGGTCTGCCAGCCAAAGTGTCTATCCATAACCCTAACAACTTCTCCATCAAACCCTACTATGTCGTTGATGTGGTGGTCTTTCTCAATCTGTATCCATGCCCGGACTTCATCATCTATTTCCAGAGTCCTGTCCATTCTCCAAAACTCTTTACTGTTGTCTGTTGGTGTCTCTGCAAAGATTATCCAGCGTCCATTGGGGCATAGTGCTGCATAGATACAAGCTGATTCCCGTGCATCATGGGGGTCAACAACCTGGTAGATAGTCGCGTATGGTGGGATTGGGTAGTCGGATGGTTCTACAAAGTGCTCTTCACGGTTTAGTTGCTTGTAGATCGAGCCACTGTAGTACATGTGCTTACCCTTAGCGCGGGCTTCAAACTCTTCAGGGTCCATCTCGTTAACCATACTGTCGATGATATTGGGTGCTAGGTGTCCTCTAACGCCTCGCCTCATACATACGTCCCATATCTCGCATTCAAGGTGAAAAAACCCATCCTCGTTGCGGTGTGCTGCAGCCATTACCTTATCAACGATGTATGGCGCACAATCTAGCGGGGTCATAGGCAATAACATGATGCAACCCATGCGCCTACGGGATAGGCAAGCGGTGTAGATAGATTCTGGAAGAGGCTCATCGCCGACAATCAAACCACACGAGGTAGACTCAAAAACCTTTGGATTCTGGTCAAAAGTCTTGAACATGATCTGGAATTTACCCTTGGGTCCATTCACTATAATTTCAGATACATGGTTCTTGCCGTGTTTTAGTGCATGGAATGTGCCTGGCTTCAACAAGGCCATGAATCCAGGTATAACAGTATCCTTTAGCGCGTCTGCCGTTGAAATATACCAGAATGTGTGTGGGTATGGGAAATGATGAAATATAGGATAGTCAAACCATGCGCTTTGGGGTCCGTAAATCACATTCATGACTAGCATAATAGTCGAATGGGATTTACTGGCACCGTTTGGCCACGTCACAAGTATGGTTGGAGTCTCGTTCTGTTCGGTACATCTAGCGAACGTTTTTATGTATTCCTCGCCAGGACCATTAGGCACATAATACTTAAGCGGGTCCAGAACCTTGAGCATCGCCATCTTCGGGAAAGACACATTGATGTCATCAACTCGGTCTTCAAATGACCATAGCTGTTCGTCTATGGTGGCAAGTGCGGTGCTGTGGGATGGTTCAGGCAATTAAGCGCTTTCTTTTATCGGCAATGATTTAATTCGCTTGCCCCGCTTCAATACATTTCTCCATGGTATCGTCTTCACTCGCCTGATCAATAACTTGGTTAATGCCCTGGTTGGATTCTCGATGTCCCAGATGTCAGACTCAAGGTGCTTGTGTATCTTCTGCGCTGCGCAAGCCTTTTCTTTGTATTTAGGGATGAAGTCGTCACTCTCTTGGTGTAGGTCAATATTTAGTGACGGGCTGGTGTCTGACAGGTTGAGCTTCTTCTTAACCTCGCTGAATAATTTAGATTGAGCTCCCAAGGCCATGAGTGAGTGTAAGTAATTAGAGTTAAGTGTCCGGACATACTTCAATAGGCTCTGGCTTCTTCTATAACTAAATGAGCCTAATATCATCATGACAAGATTAACAGGTAGCGCAATGATTGCACATATTGCAGCGCCAAGCGGACCAATGATTATTGATGATACTATGGCCGCGATACATAGTAATGCGACCATGACACCCCATACCTTTTCTGTCTTACTCATAATCTGCTCCTTTTGTTGTATCCATTGCAAAAAACTAAATGGGGCTATATAAGGGCAAAATGCTATTCGCCCACCGGTGGGGTAATCCATTAATCACATCATCCGTCCCATATACTCAGGGGAAGTCTTGTCAATAGTTTTCTCTGGTCCACGGCTATTGTCCTCTGGGCCTGTGTCAAGCCTAATCGCACGTTGCCGCCTGGCGTTGGCCATCACCATAGAAAGCTCTTCCTCGCCCGCTGCGATGATCTCCCCCCTAACACGTTGATACATAGCGTCTTCACTCTCTATCTGGAATTTCTCAGTGAACATAACCAGGTGCTTGCCTATCAGCTCCAAAGTCTCTTTCTTTCCCAATAGCTTTATCTCGGTGTTATAATAGGTAATCACCGGCTTATCCTTACCTGGAATATTCTCTACCCGCTTGGTGTGCTTAATGCTGGTAATCGCCCTGGCAACATCATCTGGTAATTCATGGATGCTCTTGAGCCTGTCGTCAGTACCAAATAATCGTTTAGGGTTGAAGTATGCGCCGATATTCAGCTCTTCTAGAACACGGTCGATAGATGGCTTTATCTTGGTTGTATCCAGCTCTTCCTTGGCCCTGAACTCGAAATAAGCCCTACCCTTAACAAGACTTAACAATCTTGATGCGGCTACCCATGATGACTCAATTGTTTTGCAATTGGGGAATACTTCTCTGTATGCTCTTGCTGCGTTTAGCTCTGGGTCGAACCTATATCTATCATAGAACCTAATCGATAGCTCGGTGTACTTGTGATCACCTATTTGTATTCTTCTTGACATGGGTGTTCGGTTTACAGCTTTTCAGTGTTGAATTTTAGTTCTAACCTGGTCTTGAGTGTGGCTAGTCGGCGCCTGTGCGTGATTATGCGGGTAATGTATGCTCCTGGTACATCCCGGGCAATGCTATCAACGACTGCCTGTAGTGTGTCTACCTCAGTATCTTCTGCTGCAATCTGTTCGAGTAGCTTTCTCTTTCGGTATGCCTGGAATATCATGATCAGCTCGACAAACTTGTTTTAAAATTACCGCGTCCCTGGGTTGGGGCGTACTCTGGTATTTTATCGGGTGGTCCTATTGGTTGTCCGGGCTTGGCTTTTTCCAGAATCTTCTCGTTCTCGGTTGGCTCTATTGGTTTGTAGCCTCGCA